>Ga0209542_10000373_pt1 | contig 109828 bp, 108 predicted proteins | sample RifCSPhighO2_01_FD_184028 | JGI IMG/M metagenome (GOLD analysis project Ga0209542, IMG submission 184028) | Soil microbial communities from Rifle, Colorado - Rifle CSP2_plank highO2_0.1 (SPAdes) (version 2) | ecosystem: Environmental > Terrestrial > Deep subsurface > Rock core/Sediment ...
CACATTCAGGACAAGAGTTTTTTAGTAGATTGTGCGATGTGTAATCATGTTGCATAATCTACGCTATCTTATAGTACACTGCTTTGATTCGACCAAAACAGTGTACTATAAGATATATTGTGCGACATACTATACTATACTCCCCTACACGACTCGTAATCATTTTTCTAGGAATTTTTTACCGTGGCCTAGGGACGTATTTATAGGAATACTTCTTTTACACAATGGACAATTCTTGGCCTCGTATGATGCCACTCTGAGAACTTCCAGTGCGGAAAAAGGCACTCCAACTGATTTAGAACTTACAAGTTTCGGGTCCCGATTAATTATGACTATTACCCCAACCACCTTCCCTCCTGCCATCTTTACACTAGCGATTACTTTTTTTACTGAGCTACCGGTAGTAGTAACATCTTCCACAATAAGTACACGCTTCTTTTTTACTAAAAAATCGTAACCACGTTTCAATATCTGATTATTATTTGATGTCTTTTCTGTATAGATACTCAGAACTTCTTTTTTTGAAACCTTACTTAAATGATATGCAGTCCATTGTGATAGCGGTATCCCTGCTACTGACGGAGCAACAACAACTTCAATTTTTTTATTCTTGTATTTATTTGCAAATAATCTACCTATTTGTGAGCTATACTTTGGATGAGAAATTAATCTATCCTTGTTAATATAAGTCGCCATGTGTCTTCCATTCGTACCAACAAAATGGCCGTCAGTCACTATTGCCCCGACTCTTTTCATCATATCGATAACGTTCATCAAACCATTGTAACACTATCAGACAACACAAAAGCCCCTTGCGGGGCTTTTGTGGATAAAGTTTATTTAACGGCTAGATCTTTCAAAGATTTACTATTGTCATACTTACCCCAACAGGCCTTTGATGAACTCCATGGCTGTGTGCCATATTTTTCATAAAGCTCGCGGGCATAAGCGGTGTTACCTTCGATAGTGTAGATGTCGTAGTTTTCCTCAACCGATTTATCCAAGTGATAATGCTCGTTGATTTGCATCACACCTACATCGAGGTTGTTTACCCTTCCTCTGTGGATGTCACCATCAGAGTCAAGCTGTCTGAATCGAGACTCGCATTTGGCGACCTGAACCATAATAGGAATATCAGAGAAATACTTTCGTATATAACTCTCTGTACTCATTATGTTTCCTATCTCCTCTCTTGAAACTCTTTTGACAAGCTGAGACTCTGTTATTGAACTTTCCACTTTTGGAATTTCTTTCGGCTGAACTGGGCTGTTTACACCCGTAACAGTAGAAATAACCATAAACAAACTAATAGCTGTGAAATTTAAAATAACAAGTATTATTATATTGTAATTCTGTCGGGGTTAGAACTAACACAAATCGGTTCAGATGAATTGATTTTGTTAGTTATAACGGAAAAACTCAGATCTACTGAGTCCTGTATACTATATCATACCCACCCACCACCTGTCAATGGTTAAACCATAAAAATAGAGTTTGTAAAGGCTAAAATATGGCTCAACAAAAGCCTGTAATCCTATATCATAACAGAACCCAATTAGATTAATTTATCAAGTTTACTAAACTCCCTCCTTCTTTAGCGCTTCGACAGCCTTTTTGGCTTCTTTGGAGAGTTTTTTGGGTATTGTTATGTGAAGTTTTATCAAAATATCACCTCTGTGACCGCGCTCCATTGGCACTCCCCTGCCTTTTATGCGCAAAATCTCGCCGTGGGTGATGCCTTCTGGAATTCTGACTTTTATATCACCATCGAGAGTGGGCACTGTTTGTTCACCACCTAGGAGCGCATCCGTCAGCTTGACACTCATATCCATGACGAGGTTGTGTCCCTCCTTTCGAAATACAGCATGTTTTTTAATATAAATTTTGATATACAGATCCCCCGTCGTGCCTAGGGAAACGGCTTCGCCTCCACCAGTCAGTCTCATCATCTCGCCGTTGTCTATGCCGGCTGGGATTTTGACTTTTATCTCGCTTTCTTTTTTCAATATTCCGGCGCCACGGCAGGCGTGACACCTAACCTTTGGGGTTTTACCTGTGCCGCGACAAACCTCACATGTGGCCGTCGTTTCAAACTGACCAAAAAATGTTTTCTTGACCTCGCGTATCTGGCCTTTGCCGTTACAGGTGTTACAAGTGATGAGTTCACTTCCCACCTCTGCTCCACTTCCCCCACAGACGTCACATTTTGAAACTTTGTTTAAAAGCACTGTACGCTCAACTCCAAAAACAGAATCCTCAAATGAAAGCTCTATGTCTATGGAGATATCTCGGCCACGCTTGGCCTGAGCTCGTCGAGAATTTCCACCAAAAGCGTTTCCAAACAAATCACCGAAATCAAATTCGAATCCCCCATTACCACCCTGTGTAAACTGAGAAAAATCAAATCCATCAAAGCCCTGTCCAAATCCGGAGGCGTTGCCTCCGTACCCAGAAGGTCCGGCTCCATTGAAACCACTTCCGAACTGGTCGTATTGAGCTCTCTTCTGGTCGTCCGACAAAATAGAATATGCCTCGTTTATTTCCTTAAATTTTACATCATCGCCCGACTTTTTATCCGGGTGATATTTGTGGGCAAGACTGCGAAAAGCTTTCTTGATTTCCTCCTTTGGAGCTTTTTTGTCTACACCGAGAATAGAATAATAGTCTTTTGACATGATTTTATGCTAGTTATTATAAGGTTTTTCGGATTGTTGTATACTTGACGTAAGTGAGAAATAATGTAGCATGTTTGTTAGACTTTGCCTCCTATGTTGAAGTACATCGTCAACTTCATTGAGCGAGGTGGCACGAAGAGGGGCACTTTCGGTGAAGAGACAAACATCGTCACGATCAGGGGATTTCTCACTGCTCAAGGATTTCAAGAGCGAGCAAGCTGTGATTCTTGGTATCGAGAGGACGGCGCAACCGCCGAGATCCTCACGCACCAAGAACTGAGCAAGTTCCCCTCCCTCGCTCAGCGAACCGGCGATGAAACCGTCTAAGCCAACAACACCGCCGCACCCACGCACACCGTGAACAATCGCGCCTCTCGAACGAGGCGCGATTTTCTGTATAAAATTTATATATTAAATATTTATCTAACAACTTTTCTTTCTACTCACATGTACTATGTTACAACGGTCGTCGCATTATAGTACATACACTTAAATTACGCGGTCGCGAGATTTAAGTGTAGGTTAATTTTTTTATTAAGAGAGTAGTGTTGATTATTTTATAAATATCCTCTATTGTATAGGAAGAAATGGAGGCACCATGACAGAGCGGAGGCAAGTCGATGAAGTCAAGTGGCACTCGTGCCACTGTGGGTGTTGCGGTCAGGAAACGATCTACCGTGGCCGGTACTTCTGGAAGGGCCACACCGTCGGTGGACACTATCTGTTCAGTAAGCACGGCGGCTGGGGATTCCATGTGGGCAAGTTCCACTACAAATCCCTCGTGGCCGTCAGCCAGGGGGTGCGGGATGAGTACAGATACTACCCCAAGGTTCCACGGCTATCGTGGCATCTCTGCCCGTGCGGAAACTGCAGCAGATTCACAGTCTGCTTCAGGGGTCTGCGTTTCTGGGCCCGGTGGGACAACAAGGCCCGTCGGATGTTCAGATTCGCCAGCCACAAGGGTGGCACGGTTGGAATCCTCACTCGGGTCGAGCTCGACCTGAAAGTGATGGAGATCGCCCGAAAATCGCGTCCCAAAAAGAAGCGACACCCAGAACAGCATGTCGAGGAATCAGGTGTTCCCTTTCCGTAAACGGATAAGGAAGGTGGCGCCACACAACCGCGCAAACAGACGAACCCGCGCTTCGTCTCGGCGCGGTTTCTCTGTTGACTAATTCATACCAAGGAGTAATCTGGGAATCGGAGGTTCATCGATGAAAGCAAAACCACTGAAGTGGGTAAAATGCCGGAAGGGGTGGCGGGGGGAAGAGCTGATCTGGAAAGGTCAGTACTTCTGGAGTTTCTGGATCAACGGAAATCACCACCTAGCTTGGGGTCGGGACGACTGGGAAGGCACCATCGGCTGTTATGAGTACAGATGCCCTTTCTGCGGACTCGGATTTGAAGATGCTGTTCGACGGTTCAAGCCGACCAGAAAGAGCAGGACGATCTACTCTGATTGGCGACCCTGCGCCTTGGGTCACTGCCGTCGTTTGACGGTCAAGATCAACGGTCGGATGTACTGGGCTTCGTATAGCTCGGTGCTAGGCCGAGTCTTGATCTTCAACAGCCACAGAAAGGGCGAACCGATCGGATCACTGCCCAAAAGCGTGATACCGATGAGACTACGCGAACTCTCAAGGGACGCATAGCAGGGCGTGATGTTGTGAGAATTGTCTCTCAACCTCTCACGCCTTTTGACGTACTAATTTCCCATACATTAAATATTAGCTATAGCTAAGTTTAATGTATTTCCAAGATACTAATATTAAACACTCGGTGTCTAATATTTACCGCAACCTCTCACGCCTTTTGACATCGTAATTTTTGACATGCCAATCTGGATACACTTAAATTACGCGACCGCGAGATTTAAGTGTATGTATATTTTTAATATCTAACTACTATACCCTAGCTACTTACTGCTGCCCATCTGGCTTCTTTTCCTCAAAATCAGCATCTCTGACCTTCTCCTCTTCTTTACTTCCACTTGAGGCGTCAGTACCACCGCTCTCGCTTCGGCCTGCGGCTTCCTGTGCCGCCTTATTCAAAATCTCCCCTATTTTTGACAATTCAGTCGAAAGTTCAGTCGTAGCTTTTTTGATTGCTTCCATGTTAGGCGAAGTGTTCGAGGTTGTAGTTTTTACATCTGTGATTTTGTGTTCGATCGACTGGCGCAAATCGGCTGGAACTTTCTCACCCGCATCACGAAGTGATTTCTCGGCTGTGTATATGAGTTGCTCGGCAATATTTTTTGCCTCCACTACATCTTTCTTTTTCAAGTCGTCTTGGGCGTGTACTTCTGCATCTTTTTGCATTTTCTCGATTTCTTCCTTGGACAAGCTTGAGCGAGCCTCTATCCTTATCGACTGTTCTTTGTTTGTAGCTTTGTCCTTGGCCTTGACCGACAAAATACCATTTGCATCAACATCAAACATCACTTCAACCTGTGGCATACCACGAGGGGCTGGAGGAATTCCATCCAAAATAAATCTCCCAAGACTTTTATTGTCAGAAGCCATAGCTCTCTCCCCTTGAACAATATGAATCTCAACAGAGGTTTGATTATCCGCTGCGGTGGAGAAAACTTGTGAACGCGATGCGGGGATGGTCGTATTTCGCTCCACGAGCTTTGTGGCAACGCCTCCCATTGTTTCTATACCGAGAGATAGGGGTATAACATCAAGAAGCAAAACGTCCTTCACGTCCCCTGAGAGAATTCCGCCCTGAATAGCTGCTCCGAGGGCCACAACCTCATCTGGGTTGATTGACTTATTTGGCTCCTTGCCAAAATACTCTTTGACTTTTTCTGCCATTTTCGGCATACGAGTTTGGCCTCCCACGAGAATGACTTCGTTTATATCAGAGGTTTTGAATCCCGATGCCTCCATAGCTCGCTTTGTAATGGACATAGCGCGGTCAATAAACTCTGCTGTCAGCTCCTCAAGTTTGGCTCGAGTGATTTTAATCAAGAGATGTCGAGGGCCTGATGAATCCGATGTGATGAACGGAATATTTACTTCAGACTCCATAGCAGTCGAGAGTTCAATTTTGGCTTTCTCCGCCGCCTCATCCAGTCTTTGGAGCGCCAGTGTATCAGATCGCAGGTCGATTCCAGACTCTTTTTTAAACTCATCAGCTAGAAAATTAATTATTTTTTGGTCGATATCTTTTCCACCGAGATGCGAATCCCCATCAGTCGACTTTACTTCTATCACCGCATCCCCTACTTCCAAAACAGAAACATCAAATGTTCCGCCACCAAAGTCGAAGACAACTATTTTCTCCTCTTTCTTACCCTTGTCGAATCCATAGGCTAGAGCTGCCGCTGTCGGCTCGTTTATAATTCTCAGAACTTCTAGTCCGGCAATAGCCCCTGCATCTTTTGTGGCCTGTCTCTGAGCATCGTTAAAGTAGGCAGGCACTGTAATGATTGCCTGTGTTACTTTCTCGCCAATTTTGGCTTCAACATCAGCTTTCATTTTGGAAAGAATCATTGCCGAAACTTCTTCCGGTGTCGATTCTTTGTCGCCTAGTTTTAGTTTCACTCCTCCTGTGCCAGATTTTAAAACCTCGAAGGGCACGATTTTTTTGTCTTTCTGAACTGCCTCATCGTCAAATGTATGACCGATGAACCGCTTTATACCGAAAACAGTATTTTTCGGATTTGTTACCGCCTGCCTTTTTGCCAGAAGACCCACGAGCCGTTCACCCGTTTTGGACACAGCAACAATCGAAGGCGTCGTTCTCGCCCCTTCTGCATTTTCTAATATCTTCGGCTGGCCTGCTTCCATTATTGCCACAGCCGAGTTTGTTGTTCCCAAATCGATTCCTATAGTTTTTGACATTTTAATTTTGGTGAGTTATTTTACCGAGCTTCCAAATTTGAAAGCGTGTGGTTGTGTAATAATTTATAATTGACTTAATTTGTAATTCCGATAGAGTGTTACCAGGAGGTTCCCAATGGATGTTAGGCTTGACAGTAACAACGATCTCCTTCTGACAGCGACCACAGAAGGTGACCAGAAAACCCTCAAGAGAATGCAGATGGTTGGGCCTTTGGGGTCTTTCGCGCTTCTAAGTGCTCAAGGACAGCTGGTCGGAGACAAGTTCATCTTTGATGTCACTCGACTCAGGTATTCCCCTGACGAGCGACGGAAACCATCGAAGAGAACTCACAGGTAGCCCCGCCGAGAACGCCACCGTTCTCGGCGTTCTCATTTATAAAAATGTTGGAGCTCTTGGTTTAGAACCCGACAAGTACAAGGTGAGACCTTGTACAAACGGAGAAACGATGCCTTTTTCAAATACTTTTATAAAATAAGAATCTTCAGGTATGTAACATGAAAGAACGAGGACTTCATTATTAGCGATACTTTCTTCGAGATATTTAAAATCAACAAGTCGGGCTTTTATCCTTCCTTGACTTTCATAAACAAAAAATCTAGCACAAACAATTCTTCCCTCCTTGTCTCGGAGGACTTTTTCTATAATATTTCCTTTTGATGGAATTATTTGCATGTTTTATTTCTTTTCCAATCTGCGAACTCTTTGATCTAAACCAATAAGGTGCTTTTTATCTACTTTATTATTTAATCTCACTACAATCTCGTACTTTATTTCTTTAACATCTCTCTTTACTTCTGTCATATCCATCATTATATTACCAACTCTTTCAGTATGAGAATCGAGCGTATCTGTATGAGAGTTCAGGATACTCGTGTGAGAATCTAATGTTTTTTCTAGTGAGTCAAAACTCTCATTAATATTATCAAACTTTTCATAAACGCCCTTAAACTGTTCTGACACTATTTTAAACTTATCATCCAACACTTCAACCAAAGCCTCCGTGTGATGCTTTAATCTTTTTTCAAATCTTTTATCAGATTCGATTACTACTTTTTTTATAATTTTTTCGATTTCCTTTGTCATTATATTGATTATACTACTCCATATTATGGTGTCCAACTTTGACCTTTGGAGCCCGGATTTCTCTCCCATTTAACTCATACCCCACTTGAACTACCTCGAGTATTTTACCGTCATCCTCTGGCTTGTCAACTTTTATATTTTCCACCGCTTCATCTCGACTAGCCACATAGGCAAGACCTGTGGGATTAACAACTGTGAGGCCATGTCCTGTCAGGATATTGAGCAGTTGCGAGTGGATATACTCTACCCCCGTACGCCAAGTCTTATCCACCTTCTCCCAAGCATCCTTATTTTTAAAAGCCGAATCAAAAGAATCCAAAACAGGAATAATTTCAGAAATAATATCTGCCTTAGAGAATTTCAAAAATTCTGCTTTAGCCTCCTCATCTCGTTTTCTAGTGTTTATAAAATCAGCCTTATCCCTCTGCCAACTATCGAGTAGTTCTGCATTTTTCTTTTCCAGCTCCTTTATCCGAGCTTTTAGTTTATCGACTTTTTGCTTGTAGTCGCCACCAGTGACTTCTGTGTTGTCCTCGAATACAAATTCATCAACATCCTCATCTCCTCGATCAGTATCAATCTCCGGTTCATTATTTTTTATTTCATCTTGATCGCTCATGACTAGCTATTTTAGCATAAAAATTTTGATGTTCAAAATCATTTGACAATATAAATAATCGTGCTATCGTCTGATCAGAGTTTCAAGGCACTACCGTTTCGTAGAACACCGGCTGACAAGCCACACGAAAGTGCAGTTTTTTCGAGCCGAAATTATTTATTCAAAATTTCCAAAGCTTTTGCCACTTGTGTATCGTTCCCCTTCAAAAACTCAGCTTCGTCTAGTTTTACTACAACGTCCGGAGTCAGACCGTTATGAGAAATAGATGTGCCGTTTGGTGTCAGCCATTTTGCGATAGTTACTTTGAGGCTAGTATCCGAAGTAACATCCACAAGCTCCTGAACTGAGCCCTTGCCAAATGATTGTGTGCCAACAAGAGTTGCCACACCCTGTTCGTGTAGAGCGCCAGCCAAAATCTCCGAGGCACTAGCCGAACCGCCGTCAATCATGACAACCAGTTTCAGACTTTCGTTGAAAATGTTGTATCCTTTGCTCCTGTAAACCTGCGCGTCTTGGGCATTTCTGAAATCCTCCTTGACCACCACTTTGCCGGCAGGTAGGAACCACGAGGCCATATCAATTGCCGCTTCGAGATAACCTCCTGGGTTGCCACGTAGGTCGATAATTAATTTATATTTGTCGGATTGCACAAACTGTCGCAAAGCACCCCTAAAAGAATCTGGTGAAGTGGCGGCAAAACTATACAAGTGAATAATAAAAACATCAGCCCTTACTTCCGTGTCAATCGTTGGTATGTCGATTATATCTCGTATGACTGAGATAACAAATGAATCCTTGACCTTGTCACGCATAAGAGTCAGTTTCACCTCCGTTCCTTTCTTGCCCTTGATAAGTCGTATTGCCTCTTCTGTTGTCAGAGCATTTGTCAAAGTATCATTAATTTTAACAATTTTGTCTCCAGTTTTTATGCCCGCTCTGTATGCCGGTGTGCCTTTCAGGGGCGAAATAACAGTCAAAACGCCGTCTTTTATCCCAACCTCCATACCAACACCTTCAAAGTTCCCACTGATTTCATCATTAAAACTTTTTGACTCTGCTGGTGGAAAAAACATGGTGTATGGGTCGCCGAGGGATTTGACCATGCCGTCTATGGCTCCGTAAACGCGAGTTTGGTCATCTACTTTTTCGTTGGCCTGCGGTGAGCTTGTCGAAGCCGTGGTACTATTCGTTGGAACATATTTTTCATTTATAATACCCCACGCTTTCCAAAACGGCCCAAAGTCCACGGTTGCCGGAGCATCCGCTTTTTTATTTAAGACATTGGCTAGTTGATCATACTGTGCTTGTGTGTGTTTACCATAATAAAATCCGGAGACTAGTGACAATATTCCCACGACCAAAGCCACTCCGATATAGATACGATATTTAGAAAAATTAATCATTTTATCCGCACACTAACTCTCATTTTGCGCTAGTGTGTCTTTTAATCTTAATTTTAATTGATTTCTGGCTTGACCTCTTAACTTTAACATTTTTTCTCTCCTTCGCGCATCTGATTCCATGCTATAAGCCTCATAATATATCAATTTATATGGTCTGTACAATTTTGTGGATTCTACTTTCCCTCTATTATGTTCTATGATTCTTCTCTTTAGATCATTAGTAGAACCCACATACAGTTCCTTGTACTTATCACTGTTTAGCACATAGACATAGAACATAATGAAATGAGAGTTAGTGTGCGGATTAATTATCTCAAATCAATTGAAAATTGTAAAATTGATAATTGAAAATTGCCTTGTTATACTTAGTGAATGTTAATTACTTATAAATACAGAGGTGAAACTTGGGTTGATATTGACTCCGGTACACCGGAGGAGATTCACAAAGTGATGGACACATACGGAATACACCCTTTTGTGGCAAAAGAGCTTTCGACAGTGACCCCCAAACCCCGCATAGAGTTTCACGATCATTATATATACTGTATTTTGCACTTCCCTGTTTGGAAGCACACCCACTCTTCTGGCAGGAATCAAGAAGTTGATTTCATCATAGGTAAAGACGTGCTTATCACGGCTAGATATGACACGATTGACGCTTTGCACAAAATGGCCAAAGATCTTGAGGTGCAAGAAATTTTAGATAAAGAAAATGTCGAAGAAAAACGTTCACACGTCATATTTGTCAAAATGCTTCGCGCTCTATACGCCGGAGTGTTTGAAGAGTTGGAGTACATTGACGACACCATAGAAGGTATTAAAGGAAAAATTTTCCAAAACAAAGAAAGACAAATGGTCGTTTCCATCTCGGAATTAACACGAACACTTCTGGATTTCAAGAGAGTGACCGACTTGCACCAGGAGATACTGAAAACTTTGCAAAGCCGTGGCAAGGATATATTTGGTGAAGATTTCTATCGCGAGATGGAGTCAACCATTCTCGACTACTCAAAAATAAACACCACAATCAAGTCCAACATGGAAATGCTCCGAGAATTGCGTGAGACAGACGACTCACTCCTCACCGCCAAGCAAAATGAGACTATTAAAAAGTTTACTATAATAGGCTCAGCACTACTTATACTAAGTATTATAATAACAATAATAATCTTCTATAAAAATCTCGAATGGATATTTTCTTAAACAATACACTCTCTGGGGAAAAGGAAAAGTTTGTACCTCTAAAAGAAGGCATAGTTTCAATCTATCACTGTGGCCCAACAGTGTATTGGGACCAGCAGATAGGTAACATGCGTGCAATGGTTATGGCGGACTTGGTTCGTCGCACATTTATTTATAATAACTATGAAGTAATTTTTGTACGAAATTATACAGATGTTGGACATTTAACTGGTGATAACATAGGAGATGCAGACAGTGGTGAGGATCGGATGGAAAAAGCGGCAAAAAGAGAGCACTTATCGCCCGACATAATAGCTGATAAATATATTCAAGGTTTTAAGGAGGACATTGCTTCTCTCAATGTTATTTATCCTACCTTTGATCCACGCGCGACACACTTTATTCCTGATATCATAGCAATGGTGCAAACTTTGATAGACAAGGGATATGCCTATAAAACCCCTCATGCTGTATATTTTGATGTTCACAAATTTCCAAAATATACAAAACTCTCGAGACAAAATTTGGATGAACTAGAAAAGGGCAAGGGCCATGGTACTGCTAGTGATGAGAACAAGAAAAATCCTCAAGACTTTTCTTTATGGTTTTTCAAGACCGGACCTCATGCGAACGCTTTACAGACATGGAAATCGCCATTTGATTCCCCTCTTGTAAAAGATGGCGAAGGCTTTCCTGGATGGCATATAGAATGTTCAGCAATGAGTAAACACTATCTAGGAAATACTCTCGATATTCATATGGGAGGCGTTGAGCATATATCTATCCATCATACAAATGAAATAGCCCAGTCGGAAAGTGCTAATGGACAAACTTTTGTACATTATTGGCTTCATAATGAGCATCTACTTGTTGACAGTAAACGCATGGGCAAATCCGAAGGCAATGCTTATATTTTGAAAGATATTTTGCAAAGGAATTTCTCTCCTATATCTCTGCGTTATCTTTTTTTACAGGCACACTATCGCTCAAAACAAAACTTTACATGGGAATCTCTCGAGGCGGCAGAAACGACATTAAAAAGACTGAGGAGTATTGTGAATGAAACTACAAATACTGGGAAAATACACGAAACGTATAAACAATCCTTCCTCAACCTGATAAATGATGACTTCAATATTCCTGGTGCCGTTGGTCTCGTCTGGGAAATACTAAAAGACAAATCCATATCTAATGAAGACAAAAGAGCAACCCTCATGGATTTTGATAAAGTCCTGGGACTTGAGCTGGATAAAATAGAAAAAATAGAAATACCTGAAAATGTACAAAAACTTGTGGATGAAAGAGAGAAAGCGCGTGGGGGAAAAGATTTCACTAAAAGTGACGAGTTACGAAAAGAGATAGAATCTCTGGGTTTTGATGTAAAAGACACTGATTCTGGCTCAAAAGTGACAAAAACCTAGCCTTTTTGCCCTGTCCACAGCTTATCCAGTTTTAAATTGTGATGACTTGTTTTCGTCATGCTAAAATAGCCGTATGCCTCAGACCGTCATAGCTCAAACATTTCCCAACCGCCTTCGAATACCTCCACAAAATCTCGAAGCGGAAATGGCCCTCCTCGGTTCTATCATGCTTCGGCCAGAAGCACTTTACGATATTACAGAAGTTGTCACGGCTGATTCTTTTTATTCCGAAAAACATCGCATCATTTTTGAAACGATGATGGATCTTTTTGCGAAACGTGCCCCTATTGATTTGTTATCTGTCTCGGCTAAATTGAAAGAAAAAGGTTGGCTTGACCAGATTGGAGGAAACACATATCTTACAGAAGTAGTGAATGTCGTGCCATCTTCCGCCAACATCAGCTACTACGCTGAAATCGTTCAGAAGAAATACATGATGAGACGCCTAATCGAAGCCTCGGATCATATCTCCCAAATCGGTTATGACGAGAACAAAGAGCTTGAGGAGATGCTCGATAACGCCGAGAAAAAACTTTTTGATGTTACAAACTTTAACACCGCTCACAAATTTACTCATCTCAAAGATGAACTGACTGAGGCATGGGAGAGACTGGACAGACTTCACACAGAGGGTCAAGGTATGCGCGGAATCCCCTCTGGTTTTCCCGACCTCGATTTCAAACTGGCCGGATTCCAGAACTCGGATTTGATTATTTTGGCCGCTAGACCTTCTGTTGGAAAAACAGCACTCGCTCTGGACATCGTTCGTCAAACAGCCGTCAACTACGGCACAAAAGTTGGAATTTTCTCTCTGGAAATGAGTAGTCAACAGCTGGTTGATAGAATGCTGGCAGCCCAGTCCAACGTCGATGCTTGGAAAATGCGTACGGGAAAACTTTCGCGACAGGATGACTTTGAATCAATTCGCGAAGGACTTGATAAACTTTCTAAAGCACCCATTTATATAGACGACCAACCGGGAAACAACATCCTCAAAATGCGCTCCATCGCTCGTCGACTGAAAAGTGAAAAGGGCCTAGACCTCATTGTTGTAGACTACCTCCAGCTAATGGTTCCAACACAGACTAAGAATGATAATGTCGTTCAGCAAATCACCGAGATATCAAGATCGCTGAAAAATCTGGCTCGCGAACTAAATATTCCCGTCATTGCTCTGTCCCAGCTTTCTCGTGCCATAGAAGCCCGTGGTGGCCGCCCTCGTCTGTCTGACTTGCGTGACTCTGGCTCTATTGAACAAGACGCAGATGTGGTCATGTTTATTCATCGCGAAGACAAATACAAGGAAGAGTCGGAAAAAACCAACATGGTTGAGATTTTGATAGAGAAACACAGAAATGGCGAAACGGGTAAAATCGATTTATTTTTTAATGATAAAAAAGCCACTTTCCAGAGTGTGGACAAACAGCATGGTGGGATGGAGAAGGAGTTCTCTGATTTCTAGCTTCCAATTTCAAAATAATCTCTTTCTCCTCAAAACCTTTCTAGGCAGCGCATAAATTGCTGGTGCAATTTTGCTTGTCTCGTCGTTCAAGGAAATAATAGTCGGATTACCTCCTTTATTTCCTAAACTCCTGCAAACTACCTAAAAAGATTTTGCTTCGACGAGTTTATTTTGAAAACGGGATTTTGAAATTGAAAAAGGACTACTTGCATAGTCCTTAGTCGACGGCCAATTCCGTCGACCTGTGCATGAGTCGCACTGAAGATTTCAGCGGATGTGGATTCTGCGCGAGTGGAGGTGTGTGTTCTCCATCCGCCAGAACGTGAGGTATGGTCCATGTACGCCCTGGACGCATACTTCGACAGCTCTTCTTGTCAGAAGTCGGCGCACGATGATGGCGGTGGGCCTCTCCCCACGTTTCTCATTGTACACCATCCGCCCACGTACGAGCCCGAGGTACTTCAGATTGGGCTTCCCCGCGTTGATCCGTGCCTTTCTTCGCGGCTTCGACTTTCCCTTTTTCGCCATCATACCTCTCAATCCTTGAAAACCACAAGGTTAAAGATAGACCAATGAACAATGTCACGATTAGTGATAGCTCCTTTTCTCGGAACCAACTTCTCCGTCACTACCCTGACAAAGGCTGACCCTGGCTGACGACCAACAATGAGACCGATTCTGCCAGTCTTTTTGTTCTGAACCCGAGCACCCACCACAAATCCGTCATCGTAGTGAGCACTGAGTCCAGCTACTTGTGTCTCCATGCTCACCTCCCGTGAGACCTTTCCTCCCATATATTATCACGAAACTTGATATTTTTGCTATAATAGCGAAATGAATCCTACCGATAGGCTAATAGAATTATTCAAGGAATTCCCAGGAATAGGCCCGAGACAAGCCAAGAGATTTGTTTATTTTTTGCTTAATAGAAATCCAGCATATGCAAATGATTTGGCTAAACTGATAGGAGAAGTACGAGGAACCGTCCACTCATGCAATACATGTTTCAGATTCTTTTCAATAGAAAATGTTAGACACTCGGTGTCTAACATTTGTTCAATATGTAGAGATGGGAATAGAGATAAAAAGTTACTCATGATCATCTCGCACGATGTCGATTTTGAAAATATAGAGAAGACACATTTTTACAACGGCTACTATTTTATACTCGGTGGCACTGTGCCAATCCTCGAAAAAAATCCAGAGAAAAGAATCCGCCAAAAAGATCTGATTGAAATCATAGAAAAACAATCTAATGATGGGCTTTCAGAAATCATAATGGCACTAAACTACAACCCCGAAGGCGAAAACACTCTGTCGTACCTTTCTCAGATCTTAAAGCCTATTACTGACAAGCATGGTATTAAAATCTCCACCCTCGGCCGCGGCCTCTCGACTGGAACAGAACTAGAATATTCTGATAGCGACACAATCAAAAACGCCTTGAAAAACCGCCAATAAAAACATTCCGACATTCTCAATAATGTCGGAATGTTTTTATTTATTTAATAGCACTGATTTTAACTTTGAACCAAGGTTGCCTATGTCCATTCTTTTTGAAGTAGCGAGACTTTTGTTTATATTTTATAACCTCAACCGTCTTGTTTCGCCCTATCTCGCCGAGAGTTGCCTCGACTTTAGAACCTGTAACAAGTGGCATACCGACTATCGTATCTTTACCATCTACTGTAAGTAAAACCTCGCCAAAGACTATCTTATCCCCCACTTTGAAATCACCTTTGATTTTCTCAATTTTGACCACATCCCCCTTGGAGACTTTGTATTGCTTCCCACCTGTTTTTATAACCGCGAATTCGTTCATATAAGTCCTAAGACTATACACAAAACAACCAAAGATTGCAATCCACTTGGCGGCTTAGCCGCCAAGTGGAATCAACTCTCTGATTCTGGTTTATCTATAAGCAGTGTGTCTATTTCTATGGACTGGCCTGTTATTCTGACCACGTCTTTATCTATCTTCTTGAATTCTTTTGAAGAGCTGTTGTAATGGTTTACAACCGTGCCGAGAGCATTCCCAAGTTTGGCATGATAATCCTCATATTTTTTCAAATGCGTGCCTATTTCTCCCACCCTTTTTATAATATCTTTCGTAGTTTCTTCGATCTGCATAGCTTTAAGTCCTTGTAAAACGGTTTGAAGATAAGCGAGGAAAGAAGTCGGTGAGACAATAATGACTTTGTATTTCCCTGCTGCACGCTGTATGAGATTTTCCGTATCCTCTGTCACCGCCCCGATTTTATTTATAAGCAAGTCATAATAAATGGCTTCGTGAGGGATGAACATGAAAGCAAAATCCATAGTGCCCTCGGTGGGTCTGATATATTTGGCTGTTTCTGTGATGCGCAGTTTGAGGTCGTTTACGAAAAGTTTTTCCAGTCTCTCTTTTTCGCTTGGGTCTTTTGTTTCCGAGAGACGGTTATAGTTCTCAAGCGAAAACTTAGAATCAACAGGGATAATTTTATCTTTAACAAAAACCACGGCGTCGACTATTTCCCCGTTTCCGAAAGGATATTGCATTTGATACTGACTGGGAGCTAAAACATTTTTCAAAAGAGTTTCAAGGTAATACTCCCCCAGAATACCGCGCTGTTTCGGGTTCTTCAAAATATCCTGCAAATTCTGAAGCTGGTCAGCAAAAGAAACCACTTGGCGGTTTGTCTCATCCAGTTTTGTCAGTCCCTTTGTTACTTCGCGTATGAGGTTTGCCGACTCGCCAAGCTGAGCCCGTACAGACTCGTTCATGTGTTTTGTACTTTCGCCGATTTTTGTATCCACCACCCTGTTCAGCTCGTTAATTTGCTGGAGGATCAGTTTCAGGCCTGTGTCATTACTATCCTGCTTTGGTCGAATAAAATAAGAAATTATTCCACCCACGGTAAATATAGAGATAATAATAGCTATAACAGCCGAGATAATACTTATATCCATAAATCTATTCTATCAAAAAATTGAAAGTTGTGTTAGTCTTAACTCATTAAACTTTTTTGACTTATACACCTTATTTGACTAGTCATATGACTTTACATCAAGAAATAAAAGAGGAAATAAAGGAAGCTATGAAGGCCAAGGATGCTGTTCGTCTCGGAGTTGTTCGAGGTCTTGTGACTGGGTTCATGAACGAACTCGTGGCCACAAAACGCACACCACAAAGCGAACTTTCCGATGACGAAGTCTTGAGTGTCATCTCTAGAGCTGTTAAACAGAGAAAAGATTCGATTGAACAATTTACGAAAGGAGGGCGAGTAGACCTAGCGGATAATGAAAAAGCCGAACTAGCAGTGCTAGAAACATACCTGCCAGCACAAATGTCGAGAAATGAAGTTGTGGTAGTAGCAAAAGCGAAAATGGTAGAACTTGGAGTCGGACAAATTGGTTCGACGGGCTCACCACAGGCAAAAATGGGAATGCTCATGGGAGCCGTAATGAAAGAATTGAAGGGTAAAACTGACGGAGATGTTGTTAAGTCTGTAGTAGATGAGCTGTTGAGCCAGTAGCAACTGGGATTGACTAAAAGCTACCCACCAAACTATAATATATTCAGAACCGAACCAGGGGGGTATTTTGTTACTAGAGCGTGATTTGCCAAGAATGCTGCGGATCGTGCGTTCGCGATTCCGCGACGAACAAAACAGATCAGCTTCTGAAAGGATGGGTTGGTTGAGAATCATGGAGAAGGTAGTCGAGGAAGAAGGCTACCGCTACCCCGAGTCTCAGATCATTCTGTCGGAACTTTCTACCCTCCACGCTCGGGAGGTAAGAGAACGTAGGGAGAGAGAAAGGACTCCAACTCCGTAATGGGCCATCGCACACACTAGTGCGATCGGCCCATCGTCGTTTATATTTTATACAACTTCCTTCCTGTACTTCTTCAAAATCGCCTCCTCTATCTCTGCCTTATCTCCACCATATGTCAAGTACGAAAGTTGTTTTAGTGTGTCGAGAATAGCAGGATTGCCTTTTGGCGGAAGTGGCTCTTTTATATTAAATGCTTTTTGGGGAATACCTTTAATTAGCATTTTAACATATGCAGTTAAGTTTTCTGTGTTCATCATATCTTTTGCTGTAAATTGTGGAGCGTACATTTTCTCCATATATTCCGCATCTTCAGAGCTTACTCTAAATGTTATAAAATTACCAACGTTACCAAATACTGAATCACGAATATTATCTTCTAGTTGTGCAATATATTGATGGGCTACAGTAAGAGAAAGCATATACTTTCTTGCCTCAGAGAAAATCGAAACAAAAGAATCGGTAGTAATTGTCCAAAATTCATCAATATAAAGATAAAATGGAGCAAACCCCCCCTTAATACTATCTACACGAGAAAGAGCGGCCATTTGTATTTTACCAACCAAAATCAAACCAATAAGATTAGAGTTTATTTCTCCCAGTTTTCCTCTAGCTAAATTAACTAGTAGTATTTTTTTATTATCCATTATGTCACGAAAATTAAAAGAAGATTTTTCTTGGGCAATAATTGGACGCATGACATCATTTGCTAGAAAAACATCAAACTTTGAGACGATATATGGAACTATGTTGGCGAGAGAAGCCTCTCCACCGGCTTTTTCCGCAACCTCCGTCCAGAATTGGACAACGACGGGATTATTACAATGTGATAATTTCATCTGACGAAACGCTTTGTTAGACATGACCCGAGAAACATCCAACAGAGTACAGCCAGTATCTGGGTCTTCTAACACAAGCATTGTTGCATTTCTAAAATACTGTTCAAACATCGGTCCCATTGACTCTGGCACTCCACCGTAAAGTTTTTGGAAAATACTAAACAATTCATTAACTACAAAGATTTTTTGCTCAGGCTTTGACCTATCGTACTCAAGCATATTGATAGCCATTGGTCGTTCTGTGTAGCTCGGATCAAAATATATAACATCTTGGTATCTTTCTCTAGGAATATTTTCTAAAACACCCAAAACATCTATGCCATGAGGGTCAATGTAGCAACAACCATGACCTTTCTGTATATCTTGTATGATTTGATTTTTCAAATATACAGACTTTCCCGCACCAGTTTGGCCAATAACATATACATGTCTAAGCCTATCTTCATCTTGTATGTATACTGGTGTTTCTTGGTTTCTGTAATTGTTTACTCCGAGATAATTTCCATCAGTCTTTATTCCAGCCGGAGCTGGAGCGGATATAGCTTGAGTTTGTTTGAGTTGTGGCGTCGGTGCAAGTTCTGTGTTGTGGAAATGAATTATGGTAGTGACTTCGTGTAGGTTCAGGGGCAATAACTGGTTCGGGTCATAACTTCTAAAAGAGTAGTCACGAAAGAGTTTCGACAAGGCCGTTTTCTCCAAACGCTTAGAGACAAATCCGTTGGAGTTTGTGTCTGTGAATTGGTTAAAACTGGACTCCATGCTTTGAAGAATCTCGTTGGCATCTATAGAATTAGCGGCAGATGCTATTAAACGTATGTTTGTGGCTACGATAGTGCTAGCCAGTTTATGTCGAATCTTTTCTATCGCTACTGTATCAATCGGTTTTTTCTCTTCTCCCTCCTTTGGTCCAGCTTTAAAAATGGATTTAATGGTTTTTGCAAAAGAGCCAGTTATGGATTCAGGTATATCTACGGCCTCTTTTGTCTTAACTCCTTTTTCTATCTGATCAATAGCGTACTCATATTTTTTCTTGAAATAATCACTCTTGGGCGCAAAAACCATCTGTATCCCCGCGCCTTCGCCGTCTTTTTTTATTTTTGAGAAGCTATTCAATATGACGTTTAACGGATCATGATCAAAGTTGTCATATGTTTTGATCTGATAAATAGGATTCTCGCTTGCGGTAAGGTATGAGCCGAGAGAGATTCCGCTTGAATTGAAAATATTATAGTCCGATGGCATTTCTGTAAGCCGAGCGTTGTGGAAAACCGAGAGCATTTGTTTTTGAAAAAGCTCTTTGTGCACTGTTGGCACAGCAACAAAAAAGACGAACTGGTCACTGCCGTTTGGGTTGGCGATTTCTAAGACGATATAGTTTTCCTTATAATTTTTACTTTCATCTTTGCTTACTACAGAGAGCATACCGGAAAGAAACTGCTCCATACTGGAAATAACTTCTTTCAAAGGTTTATTCTTCTTTTCGTTCTCCCCCGCTCCAGAATCTTCCGGTAAGACGACTTCATACAAAGTCATTGAAAGTCCTCGAAAGTCCTTGTCGGAAATGTTTATGCCGTTTACCTTGTAGCCATGGCCCACATATTGAACCAAAAAACGAGCAAAATCATCTTCCAAATGCGGATCTTTTAGGCCATTTAAGACCGACATGGCGTTTTTTATACCTTTTTCTTGGATAATTCCCAGAAGCTCCTCTATTTTCTTGTCGTGGGCTTCCGGCTCGAGATTAAGTATGATTGCCTCGACGTCAACCTGTGGTATTGCATAATCCTCACTCAAAACATCCTTCGGTAATGTCGCTCTATAATCAGAGATTTTTTCCTTGACCACATCGTCCTTTTTGTAGTCGATTTTCCCCTCGCGTAGTTGCGCCTCTTTGTTTGAAATTTGTTCACGCAAAAAATCAATCTCTGCCTGCGGGCTGGCAAAACGAGAACTTTCTAGATTACTCATACTTATATTATATCCTATTTATCTTCGTCTGCCACTTTCCACAGGTACATACATGCGAGAGTCCTATATGGACGCCAACCCATTGCGAGTTTTTCCATTTTCCTAGCGTCTGGTAAATAGCGAAGATTGAAAACTTTCTTGAAACCTTTTTGAATACCTAAATCCCCTGTCGGCAAGACATCCGGCCTGTGTAGGGTAAACATGAGAAACATGTCTGCCGTCCATCTGCCAATACCTTTTACACAAACTAAGTGTGTGCGGATTTCCTCGTCCGTCATATTGGGAAAGTTAGTTGGATCAACAATTCCGTCTATGAATTTTAGAGCAAGGTTTTTCAGATAGTTTATCTTTTGGGGAGAAATGCCAGATTTTTTGAACGAGTCGTCTTTCAAACCCAGAACTTTTCTCGGAGTCATTTCGCTTTTGAAAAGCGAGTTGAATCGACCCTCGATAACCCTAGCCACTATACCTGAAATTTGCTGATGGATAATATAACGAGTCAGAACCTTGAAATAATTTTGATCTTTTTTGAAATAAGAATCCTCAGCATCAAAATCTGGCCTTTCAAATTTTTTTATAAGCGTAGAGATATTGTCATCTTTTTTCAGATGGCGCAACGCCTCGTCCAAATCTTTTTTAAGCATTTAGAAAAAATGATTATAGAAAACCAAAAGCCCGACAACTATGGAACCCAGAACGGAAACTAAGACAAAAGCACCCGCTGTATCTTTTATTTTAGCAATTATTGGGTCAGGATTTAACTGCACTTTATCACACAAATCTTCCACAACTGTATTTATGATTTCCGCACACAGAACTAGAGTAATGGCCAAAACACACAAAGCCGACTCGAAAAAAGAAAAACCAAAATAAAATATGGAAAAAACAACAATGACGGCGACTAAAACCTCAACACGAAAATTATGCTCCTCCCTCCAGACAGTTTTGAGCCCATTCCATGCAAATCTGAAAGAACTAATATGTTTTTTTAACATGGTAATGTGACTCCTAGGGAAGTCGAATCCCTGTTCTTGCCTTGAGAAGGCAATGTCCTGACCGCTAGACGAAGGAGCCAATATTTATAAAGAGATCAAAATTTTTCCTAGGCAATTGAGTATTTCCCTTCTTTCGATTTCTTAAAATATTTCGGGTTCTGGAGATTGACTATTATGGTGTTTTCTTTAACATATCTTTCTTTCAAAACTTTTTTGACTATTTCGTCTTTGCTTAAGGAGCCATTTTTCTCGATGATTTTCTTTATAACATCCTTAACAACGCCGGACATATATCCCCATTCAGACAAAGCGTAGAGACCTCGGCCAACTAGGACAAACCTTGGATCTTTTATCAATTCATTGTGAGTGGTAGCGACATGCGCTTTCTTGTTGAAAAGTTCTGTAATAAGTTTAGCCACTTCTCGAAAATGTATAGGCGAACCGTGACGTCGGATAACGAGATATGCATAGTCGCGCATACCTTTGGCGTTTATATTTGATGAACTAGTTTTACCCCATTCACCTAGTGGGTTTTTATCTATCAATTTGGAAAGGGTTAGCCATCTCTTAGCAATCTCCTGATTTTTATACTTCTCAGAAACATCTTTCAAATGCTCCAAAAATTTTTCTATCATGTCAGACTCGAGTAAGATCTCGTCATCAGAGAGAGTGGAGTAGAGAGTTCGAAGAGACGAGTGGATTTTTTTAGACAATTCCTTGTCAATAGACCAGCGATGCTTGAACTCCACATCCTCTTTTTCCTTTGTGAAATCTTCACCCACAACAAGGAGAAAATGAATCTGGTTTTGAATGGCCTTGTCTTTTGAAATGTGTTTCAAGAGTGAGTCTTCGGATACAGTAGAACCCAAGTCGCTAATTAGTTTGGATAACTCATCAAAAACAGATTTTTCCTTTGCATACTCTTTGGACTTGCGAACGTTAATTATTGAATAGTTTTCAATCTGTCTAACTCTTTCACGGGTAATTTTGTATTTCTTGCCAATGGCTTCCAAAGTCAGACGTTTAGTATCGTTCCCAAGGCCGAAGCGACTAGTTAAAACATCCTGTGATCGAGAGCCCAAAACAGAGAGTAGCCTTTTGGCAACCTGCTTTGGCTTAAATGTGATTGGTGTTTTGTCTGACATCCCGTTAGAAATAGGAAAGCCTGTAACTCCAGCCTTTCCATAGTTATAAATAATTAGATTTTATAAATTATGTATCCCATTAAAATACATCATTCTCATAAACAAACTGAATGATTTCTAACGGGATTATATTCCTTGTATTTATAATGTACCACCCCCCATAATTTAAGTCAACCCCAGTAGTAGAGCAGAGCTCACTACGGGGTTAGCCCTGTACCGAGCTTTGTTCTGGTACTGGGGCAAGCCTCCTCCAATTAAAGGGTGACAAAATTGACCAGCTTATTGGGTACAAAAACCACTTTTTTTATTTCTTTACCCAAAAGCCATTTTCCTACTTCTGGTAGACCCTTGGCTACCTCTGTAACCTCATCTCCCCTAGCTCCAAATGGAACCATGCAAAGCGCACGCACTCGGCCATTGATCTGAATAACAAATTTTACCTCCAATTCCCGCATTTTTTTTGAGTCCGCTTTTGGCCATCTTTCCAAAACCAAAAGTGTCTTGTGTCCAAGAGAGTGCCAGATGTCTTCTGTTATGTGCGGAGCAAAAGGAGAGAGAATTTTCAGAAATAATTCAAAATCTTTTTGATTTATTTTTTCCTGTTTTTCAAATTCATTTACCAAAATCATCATTGAAGACACAGCTGTGTTAAAAGCAAAACCCTCAATATCCTCACCGACTTTTTTTATGGTTTTATGAAGTAATGTCTCTAAAATGTTAGACACCGAGTGTCTAACATTTTCTGAGTGTCTAACATTTTTATGTTGCACTTTTTCTCTAAGCCGCCATACTTTTTCCAGAAATCGTCTAGAACCAATCATATTATCAGTACTCCAAGGAAGAGACCCTTCAAAAGGTCCCATGAACATTTCATAGACTCGCAAAGTGTCGGCCCCATATGTTTTAATAACATCACTTGGGTCTATGGTATTGCCCCACCTCTTGCTCATTTTGCGACCATCGGGCCCGAGTATTAAACCTTGATTTCGGAGTGCTTTGAAAGGCTCTTCTGTTAGGGCCAAATCATAATCTTTCAAAAACTTATTCCAAAATCTGGAATACAACAAATGTCCAGTAGCGTGCTCTGCTCCCCCAACATACATATCGACATTTTTCCAGTATTTTATAGTCTTTTTGTCAGCAAAAACTTTTTTATTTTTCGGATCCATATAGCGCAAGAAATACCATGACGACCCCGCCCACCCAGGCATTGTGTTCGTTTCCAAGCCTTTCTTGACCCAACTTTTAACCCCTGCAAGTGGCGACTCTCCCGTGCCTGTAGGCTGGTACGACTTCACATCTGGAAGTTTGAGGGGCAAATCTTTCTCTCGCAGTTCGTGTATTATCCCCTCTTTATCATGCCAAAGCGGAATCGGCTCACCCCAGTACCTCTGCCTTGCAAAAACCGCATCACGCATTTTGTATTTTGTGACAATTTTTCCATGAACAAATTCGGTAATTTCTTTTTTGGCTTCTTTTGAGTCTATTCCAGAAAATTGCCCTGAATTTATAAGTTTTCCCTCTTCCGTAAATGGAACTTTACTTTCAGATTCAAGAACACTCTTTAATGGTAAATTGTATTTCTTTGCAAATTCAAAATCTCTTTCATCATGTGCTGGCACAGCCATGATGGCTCCAGTTCCATAATCAGCCAGAACATAGTTTGCAATCCACAATGGGATTTTTTCGCCTGTTGCCGGATTAACAGCTTTAACACCTAGGAGCTCTACACCTGTTTTTTCTCTACCCATCTCAGTCCTCTCAATTATTGTTTTTTTCTTCACTTCCGAAATATATTTTTTTACTTCTTCTCTGTTTTTCAAGACGCCTATATGGTTATCATCTACGACAAGGGTCACCCAGAGATGCTCTGGTGATATCACCATATATGTGGCGCCAAATATCGTATCGGGCCGAGTTGTAAACACTGGAACAATTCCGGGTTTCTGGCCACCATTAAAAATAATTTGAAAGGGAATCTCTACCCCCTCACTTTTGCCAATCCAATTCCTCTGTATTTCTTTTATGTGATCTGACCAATCGAGTTCATTTAGACCAGAAAGTAGCCGGTCAGCATAAGCAGTAATACGCATAAACCACTGACGCATCTCCTTTTTTACCACGGGAAAACCACCACGCTCGGAGACTGGACCGTTTGGACCATCAACCACTTCATCATTGGCTAGAACCGTCCCGAGTTTTGGAGACCAGTTTACTTCACTGTAGCCTTCGTACGCCAAACGATACTTCATCAAAATATCCTGTTTTTCTTTTGCTGACTTGGATTTCCATTCTAATGCAGAAAAGACTTCGGTATTAACTGTAACGACTTGTATATTAGCATTTCCAGATTTCTCAAAAATTCTTATTAGCTCACTAATCGGCCTAGCTTTCTTTGTTACCTGTAGTGAGCCCGTCGAACCATACCAAGAATTATAGAGTTTAAGAAAAATCCATTGTGTCCACTTGTAAAAATTAGGGTCGTTAGTATTAACTTTCCGAGACCAATCATAAGAGAGACCAATAAGAGAAAGTTGTCTTTCGAAAGTTGCAATGTTATCTTCGACAGCTTTCTTGGGGTGAATATTGTGTTCCAATGCATATTGTTCAGCTGGTAAACCAAATCCATCATAACCCATAGGATGCAAGACATTGAATCCCTGCATCCGTTTCATACGGGCAAAAATATCCGAGGCGATATAGCCCTTTGGATGACCAGCATGAAGGGCTTTACCGGAAGGGTACGGGAACATATCTAAACAATAGTACTTTTTCCCACCACTTTGCTTGGTTTTGTAGGCCTTTTTTTTGTCCCACTCCTTTTGCCACTTTTTTTCGATTTCGAGATGGTTGTATTCTGTTTGCTTATTTTCTTTCATATTTTTATTATTACATAATAACAGACCTATACGCAAAACCTCCCCAAGGGCCACCCTTGGGGAGGTTTTTGGAGTCTTACAGTGGCAGTACTTTCATCGGAGGATATTGTGTAGGATTTATTGTTTGGTCAAAACAATATCGACCAACTGGATGTGACCAACTTGACATATTATTTGGATAAGAATCTGATGAATATGGTTTATACTTATCATCCGAAGCTTTGTTGAACTCTGCGCAAAGTTTGTATGTTAGATTTCCTGTTTTCTGATACTCATAGGGTTTTTGGGTCTGCTGATCTACTGTCTGAGGCAAGTAATAGTTGAGAGCTGACATTTCAGCAAAACTGACAGGCACAGCACCCTTGGCAGAATAATAGTTTGTAACTTGATTGCTTATATTGGCTAAATCGCTGACTTTCTGCTGGTCATACTTGTAGAGTCTCTGTGTGCGAGGCGAACCCAAAACAGAAAATCCCCAGATTATGGCAAGTATGATTATTATGGCCGATACTATTGTCCAAATTTTCCTTGACTTAGAATCAAGTCTACCCAAGAGGTCTGAGACATAGTAGAAGAAAACAGCAAGAGCAATGACGAGGATAGACAGAGCTTTCATGATAAAACCACTTGTTAGTTCCTGACCGTCGATAAAATAGTAAATGACCATTATCAAATCACCAACAAAAGATAGACCCGCCACAAATAGAGTGACATAGTTAAGAAATCTTTTAAACCAATTATTTCTCTTTTCTGGCTCAGTCTTGTAGCTTCTTTCAAGTAGCCACATAAACAGGATATAAAGAGGAAAAACGACGATCAGACTGGCCACAGGGAAACTGATGGATGAACCATTGTAACCATAGTACGCATAATTATTGATTACTGGATAGGCTCTATCTATTATGGTAAACAATAAACTTATCAGGTTGCCCAGAACAAAACCCAGAGCAACTATGGCTCCAAGGTTAAAAAAGAAATTTAATACGCCCGTCTTTGACTGTCCTCCACCTGTTGAAAAACTTTGATTTGGTTCCATATATTTTGATTTATTAATAACATAAACTACTAATCCTAAAACGCCTATAATAACTATGCTGGTTATAATAATCGGCACAAACATGAATATGCTAAACATGGGTGTATTGTAGCATAATCAAGTTTATATTAAAAACTCGATGACATCACCATCTTTCACAATGTATTCTTTGCCTTCCGTACGTACCAAACCTTTTTCGCGAGCTTTGATATAGGAACCAGAGTCAAGTAAATCTTTCCAGTTAATTACTTGAGCTCTTATAAACTTTTCTTTGAAATCATTGTGAATAGCTCTCCCCGCTTCCGGTGCGGTTGAACCTCGAAGAGTTGTCCATGCTCGCGATTCATCCTCACCTGTTGTCAGAAACGTAATGAGATTGAGAAGATCGTATCCGGCCGTAATCAGTTTATCTAGTCCAGTACCAAAAACTGGATCGACTTCGATATACGGACCCTTTAGTTTTGAAACAAAATCGCGTTTTACATTTTCAGCTGCTTCGGAGGTGTTCAGAACATAAAGAGTTGGTTTTTTTATCCCCGCCGCTTCGAGTTCCATATTTATTATTTCAATATCAAAAAGCGGATCGACTTTTTCGTGGACATGAATTATATCCTTGTCTTCAAAAATTCTAACCACTTCTATGATGGCATCCACCTCGCGGATATGAGATAGGAATTTATTTCCAAGCCCTGCGCCTTCCGATGCCCCCTTTACCAAGCCCGCGATATCTACAAACTCCACGACCGCCGGAATAGTTTTTTTCGATTTGGACATGGCCGAAAGTTTTTCCAGCCTCTCGTCCGGCACAGGAACAATCCCGACAGAGGGATCAATAGTACAAAACGGATAATTCTCTGCCGGCACCGACTTTTTGGTAAGCGCATTAAACAGCGTCGATTTCCCGACGTTTGGGAGACCTACAATGCCGATTGAAAGTGACATAAAATTAAACCCTATTTTTCTGTGAAAGTTGGTGCAAAATACGGCAAGGCTCGACGATTCGAGGATCAATTATATTGTAGTAGCCATTTAGGCCGTTACGTCGTACGGTCACAAGCCTAGCATGACGAAGCAAGGCCAGATGCTGAGAAATGTTGGATTTGGAGATGCCAAGTGTTTTAACCAATTCCTCAACCGGCATTTCCTGCTCCCGAAGCAAGTTTAAAATCTCTAGCCGTTTTGGGTTAGCTAATATTTTGTATATCTCAGCGTTTCTCTCGTATGCAATTCTAGGAAGTGGTTGTTTGACTTTCATCCCGTTAGAAAATTAACTTAATAATATTAGACCTGTTAGCAATGCACATAGATTTTCTAACGGGGCTCATGGTTTCTAAAGTATGCAACAATAGAAATCAAATTGCAATTATTTACACGATCATTTGTATTCGGGCTTTTTTTCAAAATATCCTTTTTTATAGTTAGCCAGTCGAGCTAGGGCATACAGAACACTCCCAAGCCTGTTTAGATAGGCAATACTGGTCTCGCTTATCACTCGTCCTTTTTTATCTCGAAGTAATACCAAACCCCTCTCCGCCCTGCGGGTGATTGTTCGCACCACATCCAAATAGGCTCCTGTTTCATCTCCTCCAGGAATTATGAAAGATTTTATTGGAGGTAATATCGTCTCCACTTCATAAATAATATCTTCAAGGTAGAGAGTATGATCTCCTGTCAGAGATACTTTTGACCCAGCTAATTCAGCCTGAATACAAAACAAATTCTGCTGAAATGTTTCTAGGATTTTCTGATAACAGACTTTTTCTGTACCCATAACTAGCATGTTTTTTGATTTGGCCGAAAGAACTTTGGCATATCCGAGCGCAGAGTTAAGCTCGTCAAGAGTACCAAGTACTTCAAAAACAAAACCGGATTTGCTCAATCGTTTTTCCTTCTGACAATCAAGGAGTTGCGTCGTTCCCGTATCTCCCTTTCTGGTGTAAAGCATGTTATATATTTTAATTACAAGTTAAACAAACTCCCGGAGGCAAATCTTCCGATTGTGAAGTCGTAACCACCACTTCTTCCTCGATTTCCGTTGTAGTGGATATGACAACCTCTGTTTGAGTAATTTTTTTATCTTTGCCAACAGTTAATACTTGAACGGATTTTGATCCATCTCGATAAACAGTAACACCCTTACAACCGGTGTCCCAAGAAAGCATATAGGACTTTTTGACATCTTCGACAGTTGCACTGTTTGGCAAGTTAATCGTTTTCGATACGGCATTATCAATGTGTTTCTGAAAAGCCGCTTGCATTTTGATATGATCAGGAAAATCCAAATCATGAGCAGTAACAAAAACTTTTTGCCACTTTAGCGGAACTTCTTTTATCCCCTTGAGCGTTCCATGCTCGGCAACTTTTTTAATCATATCTTCAGAGAAGAAGCCCTCTCGACGAGCAATACTTTCAAACTGTTTATCCACCTCGACCAACTCAACCCAATCATCTTCTTTTTTACCAATCCTTGATTTTCGAATATAGGCTAAAGCAAATTTTGGCTCAATACCTTGAGAACAGGCGGCGATTACCCCTATTGTGCCAGTTGGAGCAATCGTTGTCACGGCACAGTTTCGCAACCTTTCTCCCCCCGGCCTGTTGTAAAGTGAGTCCTTGAAGTTAGCAAAAGTTCCTCGTTTTTTGGCTATCTGAACCGAGGCTGTGTGTGACTCAGTCTCAATAAAACTCATTAGTTTGTCTGCCAAAAGTAGTGCTTTTTTAGAATTATATGGAATTTCAAGACTAACCAAGGCATCGGCCCAACCCATAAGACCGAGGCCTATTCGACGATTACCACGAGTTATGAGCTCAATTTCTGGAAGAGGATATCTGTTCATATCTATGACATTGTCGAGGAAATGCACCGCGTCATGAATAGTTTTCCTAAGTCTGTTCCAGTCGATATCACTTGTTTTTCCTTTTTTGATTATGAATTTATTTACATTGATACTGCCGAGATTACACGATTCATTTGGTAATAGAGGTTGCTCTCCACATGGGTTGGTGGATTCGATGCGACCCAATTTGGGAGTTGGATTTCCACGAGCATCGTTCATGCGATCCATAAATACAACCCCAGGGTCTCCAGTTTCCCAAGCTAAATTGGCAATCTTATCAAAAACTAGATTAGCATCGAGCTCAGAGACCGGTTGATTACTTCGCGGGTTTATGAGTTTATATGTCTTTCCCTTTTTTACAGCGTCCATAAATTCGTCTGTAATAGCCAGAGAGATATTGAAATTTTGCAAGATCCCTTCCTGTGTTTTTGCTGAAATAAATTCGAGAACATCCGGGTGATCAACGTTCAAAATCCCCATCATGGCTCCGCGTCTCTTGCCACCTTGCTTGACAACATCGGCAACCGTATCAAAGACCTTCATAAATGAAACTGGGCCAGAAGAAACCCCTCCTGTTTGTTTAACAAAATCGTTTCTTGGTCGAAGATGTCCAAAATTATATCCGGTACCTCCACCGGATTTGTGAACAACAGCGGTCGCCCTGACCGCATCAAAAATACTTTCCATGGAATCTTCTATAGGCAAAACAAAACAACCAGAAAGTTGTTGCATTGGTGTGCCGGCATTCATCAGAGTCGGTGAGTTTGGAAGAAATTCTAATGAAGCTATCAGGCGATAAAAACACTCTTCCACTTTCATCAGATCTTCATCAGAAATAGAGGTGTCATATATTTTTTCAGCAGCGGCTATGTTTGAGGCAATCCTCCTGAAAAGTTGCTGAGGAGTTTCAATGATTTTACCGTTGAGATCTTTTCGCAAATATCGAGACTCCAAAACTTTCATGGCGTTTTCTGTAACAACTGTTTTTACATCATGATACAAAAGAAAATATTTCGCTTCTCTGATTTCCTGTCTTTTTTTTCTATATTGTTCGTAAGCATTAGCAACGTCATCAAAACCTCCATCTTTTAATGTACTGATTATGACGTCTTGTATTTCCTCCACATTTGGAATCCTTCTTATAAAAAGACTTTTCAGGTTAGCGATCGCTTTTCTGGAAACTTGTTTGACCACAGGACCGTCCTTCTCTCTAACGGCTATAAAAGCCTTAAAAATAGCGGTGTAGATTTTTAGAGCATCAAAAGGAACTACACGCCCGTCACGCTTTTGAATGTGAGAAAGTGTTTTGGATATTACTGAAACTTTAAGACCGGAAAAACTTTTTCTCGCATTCAATGTGTACTTCATGTTATTTGGTTTAGGTTTAATATTTATAATGTGATTGCATAGTTTAGAAACCACTAAACCATTATACACGAAAGCAACCACTCACTGTCAAAGTGGATAACTTTTAGACTTAATTCTCGAGATTAATACGCTTTCGCTCCTTACAGGAACAGTACCCCAATTGGATATTTTGTCTCGACAAGCTCACAAAATATCTCAATCGGGCTTCGAAAGCTTTTAGTACGCTTTCGCTCCTTACAGGAACAGTACCCCAATTGGATATTTTGTCTCGACAAGCTCACAAAATATCTCAATCGGGCTTCGAAAGCTTTTAGTACGCTTTCGAACCCCACATTACGAACTTTTCAATCCATTTTGCCTTACGTTCTGGAGAGATTTTCTTCATAGGGCCACATTTTTTCATTTTTGTGGAGATACCAGCAAACCAGAGGATGCCGTCTTGGATTTCGTTTGTGTTATCGCCGAACAGAAATCGAGCTAGAAGTGGTGGAGAATCTGACGTGACAAAAACTCGCCCAGTGCGGCCCTTGAGAAGCCGAGACCAACCAATACCACTCGGCAAAAACTTGTAAGCAAATCCAGGAAGCCACGCCCTGTCGAAAAGACCCTTCAGCAGTGCTGGCATTGTAGACCACCATGAAGGATAAATGATGACAAAATGCTCACACCACCTTACATCTTCCTGAAATTTCAATAAATCTGGTTCGAGCTCCTGTATGACCTTGTAGCCTTTGTGAAGTATGGGATCGAAAACCATATCCCCTAAATTTGTCCGCCTGACTTCGTGTCCTGCCTTGCGAGCACCAGCGGCATAGGCTTCGGCAAACTGACAACACATGCTTTCAGTATCAGGATGACCCAATAGTACAAATATTTTTTTTACCATAATAATATAATAGCAATATTACAAAATACAGTCCACAGAATTATCCAGAATTTTCAATTTTCAGTTCTCAATTTTCATTGAATTTACAATGAATTAATTTTCAAAATTGAAACATTGGTCATTGATTGAAAATTGTAAATTGATAATTGAAAATTATTTAAGTGTGCTATAATTCTCCTATGAAGTTAAGGTACACCATCTTATTCTTTCTCCTATCAACAGGAACTCTGTTTGGCTTGGTCAAATATTATAATTTTGATTCATCCGTCCTGACTTCCCTTTCTTTCTACGAAAGCCTAGCTAACCCATCAGTGCGTATTGTCAGAATTCCTGAGGGTCTGCGCAAGGAACAAATCGCCTATATAATGGCAACCAAACTGGACTGGAACGAGGGACAGAAAGACGACTTCGTCAACATACATCTTGCTTTGAATACGACAAATCTAGAAGGGCGCTACTTTCCAAAAACATACATGATAGACAAGGATGAGAATCCTTCGGGGGTGTCTGCTTCCATGTTCCACGAATTCGCCACCCAAACAGGAAAAATCAAAAAACCAAAAGCTACAAAAGTGATAAACGACGAAACAGTTTTGAAAGTGGCATCTATCATACAGAGAGAAGCAGGTGGAAAAAGCGATATGAAATTAATATCGGGAATTATTTGGAATCGTATTTTTAGTGGCATGAAATTACAAATGGACGCCACACTTCAGTATGCCAAAGGTAGCGAGGAAGACGGCTGGTGGCGAGCGGTTACTCCCGCGGACAAAAAAATAGATTCAACCTATAACACATATCTGCACGCGGGTTTGCCACCTTCGGCTATTTCAAACCCAGGGTTGGCCGCCATCGAAGCAGCATACAACCCGCAAAAAACTAGCTGTCTATTTTACTTGCATGATAAAAAAGGCAATATTCATTGTTCAGTGACGTATTCACAGCACAAAGCTAACATAAAAAAATATTATTAATGTATAATGTAATCACATGGATCCCGTTAGAGATCTCTTGGTTGGTTTATGTCCACTTAAGGGATACAAAGATGAAGCTTAAAATAATTATTATATAAATATAAACTACGGAAATGCCTTGAGTACAAGGGATTTCCTATCTCTAACGGGATGGAAACAGAAATACCTCAAAAAATAGCCCTGTTGGAGGAAAAAGTCGATAAAATTTTCGTCTCAGTAGAAAAGACACGAAAATATTTCAAGTGGACGATGATTGTCACCCTTGTCATATTTGTCCTACCTCTTATCGCTATGATGTTTGTCATTCCTTCTTTCATGACCAACTACGTCGACCAGATACAAAGTCTCTCCCAGTAATCAGCTCTCATCATAGAAACAAAAGGTCTCTGTCCAAATCATCGGAATCCGTTCCACCCAGTTCTGGTCTAAAGCAAAAATTAAAACGCAATTGAAATTACAATGGTTCCAATTTCCCTTAGGTTTGACTTTCAATGGAGAAATATTTGGAACCACTGAAATAGCTAGTGTTTTCAAAGCAAAATCCGCACTTTGTGGTGCGGAGTCTGCTATTGTGGACCCTACCAGATTCGAACTGGTGACCTCCTCATTGCAAATGAGGCGCTCTACCAACTAAGCTAAGGGCCCAATAACCAAAAGGTTATCAAATTTATCACCTTCACACAAGTAATGCGTGATATAATTACTCCTACTTCATGGATTCACTTCGTAAATCAAAATATAGCATAGCAGTGGTTACGATTTGGGCTTTTGTTACTGTCTATTTTTTCTTCTTTACAATAAAACCTTTTTCTTACTACAATTTTAATGTAAATGATTTAATATTATTTTTTCCGATTGCAATCTGTGCTTTCGCCAGTCTTTTCGTTGTTAATCATTTTTTGAATTTTGGTAAAATTACAATAAACAAGAAAAGTCTGGTACAAATTTTATTAATATTTTTTTATGCCTTTGTACTTATCGCTTTGCCGGAAGAAATAGTTTTTAGAGGTTTTATTCAAAAAAATCTTCAACTCATTATATCCAATACTAGTTTGCTGATAGTTTCATCCTCTATTATTTTCGGCATTGTTCATATACCAAACGGAGCACGGGGGTTCTTACCTAGAGAATGGAACTGGAAATTAGTAGCTATGTCTTTTGTTGCAGGACTTTTTTTAGGAATTGCTTATTTTATGACTAACAGTTTAGTCATACCGACGATTCTACATGCTCTGCTGGCAATAACTGGCAAAATATTTATTGAAAATTAATTTCAAAAGGGTACATTCCCATACCACACATTCCTTGGAGCACTCCCACCTGATTGACCCCTATGTCAATATCGGTTGAACCAGTCTGTGGAAGTGATTTACTCATGCCTAAACTTGGAATACGCACAAACGACGAACAATCAAACGTACCGCTCGTGCTAAATCTCAAAATAGTCGGCAGGCCCGCCTTGGCCGTACTTCTTCTCGGTTGATATCCACCACGCGCTTGTATTTGTATAATCTGTTTTCCATTAACAATGCTGACATTATTTTCTGGTACAATATTTCCATTTGGTACCAGAGCGCCACGGCTAAGTACAATAGCTCCTCCAATGAGACCAACAGATATTATGATTGATACGATAGTTAATTTCATACTTTTATTATTGTACTAGAAATTGAATAATGGTGGTATTACGCCGACTATTACCAAACTATTTAATATGTTAAATATAGCGAACATGATAACCACAAGTCCTGCTGTTTTGAAAAATATTCCTGCTTTTGAACTATTTTTTATACTAAATGAACTGAAACTTATGAGGGCCAAAATAGGCAGAGTGCCCAGAGCAAATGCGAGCATGGTCAAACCTCCTTTGATAAAACTACCAGTGGTTAGTGTATAGAGTTGCATTGATTGGGTAAAACCGCATGGCAGGAAAAATGTGGCGATACCAACAAGAAATGGCGTCAATGCATGGTTCAGTTTGGAAACACCATGAGCATATTTTGCAATAAACTTTGGCATAGACGGCTGAAACTTTTTTGCCCAATGGAATGTGTCGAGAAGATTTATACCGAGAACAAGCATGACCAGCCCAATTATGATTCCCAAGATAAATGTAGCTGAAGTGTTTAATGTAAATGCAGAACCTAGAGCGCCTATAACTCCACCGAGAATAAAGAAAGAAATGATACGACCAACATGAAAAAGAATTTGTGGTTTAACTTTATCCCCTTCTCTGGCAAATGTTGCCGACATAGAAAGCAAAAGTCCTCCCACCACAGCCATACATGTAGAAAGCGATGCGATGATACCAATAACAAATGCTGTGCCGTACGAGACGCTGTTTGTGCCAACCAGATTAACTAAACCGATTTTCTGCAAAACTACAAACAAAACCGCAAAGCCTAGTGCTATAGGTATAGCGATTTTAAAATCAGACCAATTTTTTATTTTCTCCTCCCGCTCAACCGACAGAGAATATCCATGCTTAATAAGGACTTGCGACAGTTCCTCTGCAATCATATCTTGTGATTTGTCACCAAACTCACCCAGAATCTCGACAGTGTGATTACTCAAACTAGATTTTGCCTTTGTGACATAGGATACTTCCTCGAGTTCACTTTCCGTCAATAAAATACAAGCGTGACAATGCATACCTTGGACATGAAATGTATATGTTTTCATAGTTTTATAATTTTTTAGTTTTTAACCTTAATGAATTGCTAACCACCGAGACGCTAGACATGGCCATGGCAAACCCAGCAAACACGGGTGAGAGCATCCAGCCAAAAATTGGATAAAACAAGCCACCAGCAAGTGGGATACCAATAATATTGTAAAAGAAAGCCCAGAACAGATTTTGTCTTATGCCTCGCATTGTTATTTTTGACAGATTTATAGCCTTGACTAGTTTAGAAATATCACCATGAAGCAGAGTAATGCCGGCGCTCTCAATAGCCACATCTGTCCCCGTAGCCATAGCAATACCGACATCGGCCTGTGCCAGAGCTGGTGCATCGTTCACTCCATCCCCAGCCATGGCCACCACCAACCTTCGGTTGGAATTTCCAATTTCCAATTTCCAATTTTCAAATCTTCCTTCCTGTAATTCCTTTATTATCCTAAGTTTGTCCTCTGGCATGACCTCCGCAACAACTTCGTCTATATCAACCTGCCTTGCAATAAATGTGGCAGTATTTCTATCATCCCCAGTAAGCATGACAACTTTTATGCCCAGTTTATGCAGATTTTTTACCGCTTCTACAGCCTCCGGTTTAATGCTATCTGCTATCATAAAAACCCCGAGAACTTTTTCTTTTGTTGTCAAAATAACAGGAGTTTTCCCTTCTAGCGTTTCTTTCTCATTCCCCGTGCTATCAAAATGAAGTCTGAGATCTTTTACAAGTTTAGTGTTGCCCGCATAATATTCCGTATTTTCAACAACCCCTTTGACACCCTTGCCTTTAATCGCCTCAAAAGTATCCAGAGCAGTTAAACCGATTTTATTTTCAATTGCATAAGAGACAACTGCGTGAGCGATGGGGTGTTCTGATTTATTTTCAAGTGAAGCAAGGATTGAAATTAATTCTGCGTCTTTTTTGTTAGAAAAATTTTTAATAGAGACAAGTTCGGGTTTTCCTCGTGTTAGCGTTCCCGTCTTGTCCACCACAACCACATTTACTTTGCCAAGTTTTTCTAGAGTCCCCGCATCTTTTATTAGTATACCTTCTCTTGCTCCCTTACCAACACCGACAATAATAGCCGTGGGAGTTGCAAGTCCCAATGCGCATGGACAGGCGATGACGAGAATACCGACAAAAGAAACCAGACCGAAAGAGAGTGCTTGAGAAAAACCGAGATACTGCGTGCCAATAACAAGCCACAATCCCAGAGCCACAAAAGACAAAACTAAAACCACCGGCACAAAAATACTAGAGATTTTATCAGCCAGTGCTTGGATAGGCGCCTTGCTCCCTTGCGCCTCTTCTACCATTTTTATAATTCGAGACAGTATAGTTTCCGAACCGATTTTTGTAGCTTCAAAAATAAATGAACCCGTCGTATTTATCGTGCCAGAAACCACAGCATCACCAACTTTTTTAGCCACTGGCATCGGCTCACCTGTAATCATTGATTCATCTATATACGAAGACCCTTTGGTCAAAATACCATCAACAGGAATAGCGCTCCCAGGTTTTACCACAATCAAATCACCATGCACCACTTGGTCAACTGAGATTTCAATTTCTTTGCCATCACGGACCACTAGCGCTGTTTTGGCTTGAAGGTTCAAAAGTTTTTCTATAGCATCTCCTGTTTTCAATTTTGACCGTGCCTCAAGATACTTTCCAAGAGCAATGAAAGTAATAACGATAATGGTAACATCAAAATATGTGCTTTGAGTATTTATAAATGCTTTTAGACTTTCTCCAAAAACCGTGACGACAGAACTGTAGAGAAAAGCGACGGATGTGCCTATGCCTATGAGCGTGTCCATGTTCGCCCTGCCATAACGTAGAAAACGATATACTCCGAGCAAATATGGTTTACCGAGGATAACAAATGTAGCGATGGCCATCAGTGGAAGCAGATATTGAAAAATGTTTTGCCAAAAATATGACATCTCTGGAACAAGACCAAACCTAGAAAAAATATCCCAACCCATGATAACAACGCTTATAACAGCCAGAGGCATAGCGGAAAAAACCTTGTTTCGCATAGATTTCAATTCAGATAATTTTTCCCGTTTTGATTCTTTGTTGGGCAAAACCAAGGAGTAGCCAAGTTTTTCGATTTGCCTTGAAAGTTCTGCCGGATTAGTTTTTGTGTTATCAAATGACAGTCTGGCGCTCTCAGTTCCATAATTCACATCTACTGACACGACACCATCTGTTTTTCTAAAAATCTTTTCTATGATACCAGCGCACGAAGCGCAGTGCATGCCATTTATTTTATATACTGAAGTGAATGCCATACTATTTTCGTTTTAGCCGATAAACTTTTAATATTTCCTTGACTGATGCCTCGCCTTTGCCTTTTTTTATTTGAGGCACAACACATGTACTCAAGTGACTTTCCATTATAGCGTCTTCAATACCAGAGAGCGCCTGTTTTACAGCGGATGTTTGAGTAATAACATCAATACAGTATGCGTCTTTGGAAAGCATGTCCTGCAATCCACGAACCTGACCTTCCACTATCTTCAACCGACGAATAAGTTTTTGCTTGTTTGTATTCATAAACTCACTATACCCCTACGGGGTATCACAAGTCAAGTGCGCTGTGGATAACCCCGTAGTAGAAAATGACATGGCAAAGTAATAACTTTGCATAAAATTTTATGTCATTTTCACTACGGGGTTTACCCTGTAGTGAGCTACGCTCTACTACTGGGGTAACCTATCCTTCTATTTTTTATTTAATGCAAGGCCGATAACATGATGCAAAAACTCCTGAACACTAGAACCAATAGCTTTGAGAGACTTTGGTAGAAGAGACTCTGGAGTTAATCTGGGAAGAGTATTGACCTCCAGAAAATAAATCCCACGACGTGGTGAAACAATAAAATCTGATCGAGAATAATGCGATAAGCCCAGAGTTTGGTGAATGAGAGCCGATAATCTTTCTATTTCTTTTTTCTCCAATTGACTAAAATTCCCAGGGCAGATTTCCCTACTCTCTCCATTATATTTTGAATCATAGTCAAACAGTTTGCCTTTTGGCGGAATAATCTCGATAGGAGGTAGTGCATACACATCTCGCTCACGAAAATTATTTATAACACCACATGTAGCTTCTTTACCAATAATACACTCCTCCACGATCGCCGAACCATGCTCAGACAAGACACTTTCCAGAGCGGACAAGAGTTCGCTATAGGAGGACACTTTATAAAGCCCTAGGGACGAGCCTCCACATGCTGGTTTAACTATGAGCGGATGCGGTATGGAGTTGAAAATCTCTTTGGCTTTTTGCGCCAAATTGTCAGTCTCTCTCACAATGGCAAAAACTGGTGTTTTTATTCCGGCCGCCGTCGCCCTTTCCTTTGTCATCCATTTATTCATGGCGATAGCGGACTCATACCGCCCGGAGCCGGTATACGGAACGCCGAGGTAGCCGAGAACTTCCTGTACTCCACCATCCTCACCATAGGCACCGTGCAAAGCATTGAAAACAACATCGACATTTTGCAAAATTCTTTCCGGTGATCTCTCCACACCCGCTATATGCCATTTGCCATCACGAGAAATAAAAATATCCAGCGGCCTGTGAGTTTCCGAAAGATGCCGTAGGACATTAGCACCACTTTTTAGTGAGACATCATACTCCGACGACGGTCCCCCACGAAGTACGCCTATGTGAAGTGATGGAGAAAGAGTTGGCATAGATATATTGTATAATATCAAAACCTAAACTTCCAATGTCAAACCAAATCCAAATATCGAAATCCAAAACTTTGACATTTGATTCTTTGATACTGATTGGAAATTTGGATTTTGAAATTTGAAATTATCCAAACTTCCCTCTGAGCTTTCTATGATATCCAATAGCAAATCTATGTGATTCGCTGTTTGCTAGAATTATTTCTCTCTCATATTTTAACCACTGTCTGTCACCTAGTATATTCTTCGGTTTATGTCTCTCATCTTTGACAACAGAAACAACGGGAATATTCACTTTATTCTCCCGCAAAATCTTTTCCATCACTCTCTTTTGCGCCGTCCCTCCATCGACAACAATCAAATCAGGAAATCGCCATTCTATATGTGCCAACCTTCTCGACAGTACTTCTGTCAAGGCTTTAGTATCGTTTACACTTGGATTGTTTTTTATTTTGAACTTCCTATAATCAGACTTCTTCACTTCACCATCCTCGACAACAATCATAACCCCAACAACATTTTGTCCAGACATGTGTGCGACATCATAAGATTCGATTCGGAATGTCTCTGAATCCAAGGTTCGACCTTGGGCACCATTCTTTAAGGTCGAACCTTTGCAATCTTCTTTTATAAGCGATATATCCTGAATATGTTTTAGAAGAAAAATTGTTTTTTTAGCTTCGCCGGCTTTCTCAAACTCTCGATTTTTTGCGAAACCTCGCATTTGTTTCTCAAGGTTTTTCAGCAATCGCTTTTTATTACCCCGAAAAAACAAAATAATATTTTGGATTTGTTTCTGATAATCCTCTTTTGTAATTTCTCCTGTACAAACTCCTGGACACAAACCTATCTGACGATTAAAACAGGCTACATTCGGCCTGTTGGCCTCAGTACTCCCATCGTTCCCGCTCGGTCGCTTCCCTGAATACGTTTTCTGCGGAAGTCGGACTTCCGCAGAATTACACTTATCCCGATACGGAAACATCTTGCGAATTATTTTCAGTGCTTCCTTCAGCTGTCCGCCGTTTGGAAATGGACCGAACTGATTTTTAATGTCAAAGACGCCCTTTGCCATTTTTGAATTTTTGGCAAGGGGCGTCCTTGACATAATGCGCGATTGCAGCAGTTCACGACCGCGGATAACTAAAACACGAGGAAAATCTTCTTTGGTAATCACAACAAAGTTAAAACTTTTATTATCTTTTTCTTTTATATTTGCTTCCGGCTGGTGTTTTTTTATGAGATTGGCTTCCAAAACAAGTGCTTCCAAAACAGAATCTGTTTTTATGTATTCGATATCTTCAAACTCCTCCAGCATCTTAGCTATGAGTGGACTTCGAGTGTCAAGGACTGTCCTTGACATGTAAGTTCTAACTCGGTCACGGAGGGATGTGGCTTTGCCTATGTAAAGAATTTCACTTTTGGACTTGCCGCCTCCACTACGTTTCGGCGAGCCAAGGAAAATATACACCCCAGGAGAATCCGGGAATTTAGATATTACTTTTTTAATATTTCGATTATTCATTATAAATATGATATTATACGAAGTAGGAGGGCTCATGACTGAGAGGCAACGAAACAACCTGTGGTTTGCACTTCTCGAGATGGCGATAGTGTTGCTCACAGCGGACATGATGACGATTCGTCATACTCTCGCTTTGGGAGCAGGGCTGACCATGCTTGGTTGCATCATCGACGAGATCTGTGACACGATTCGGCTTCGGCGACGATAAGCCTGGATGAGTCTGGTAGGCGCCGAGGACAACCTCGGCGCCGTTTTGTTTATTTCCTATACGCCTTATATTGTTTAAGTGCTTTCTTTAAATACTTACCAGTGTACGACTTCTCATTCTCCGCTACTTCCTCAGGTGTACCTTTGGCCACCAGTTGCCCCCCACCATCTCCACCCTCTGGGCCTATGTCCAAAACATAGTCACACGACTTTATAATATCCATATTGTGCTCGATGACAAGAACGGTGTTTCCTTTGTTCACAAGCTTTTGCAAAATCTCGATTAATTTTTTGACATCTTCATAGTGCAAACCGATAGTTGGCTCGTCCAAAAGATAAATAGTTTTTTGTAAATGCGGACGATAAAGCTCTGAGGATATTTTCACTCTCTGAGCTTCGCCACCAGAAAGAGTTGTGGCGCTCTGCCCGAGCTCGAGATAGCCAAGACCAACATCATCCATTGATTTCAGACGATCGTATATCGACGGGATATCTTCAAAAAACTTTAACGCCTCCTCCACGGTCATTTTCAACACATCATAAATATTTTTTTTCTTATAATGCACTTCCAAGGTCTCTTTCATAAATCTTTTACCTTTGCAGACATCGCACGGCACATAAACAGTCGGCAAGAAATGCATCTCCACTTCTATCATACCGTTACCCTGACATGTTTCGCATCGACCACCCTTCACATTGAAAGAAAATCTATTGGCTTTCCAACCACGAGCTCGAGCTTCGGCTGATTCGGCGAATAAATCCCGAATAAATGTCCACGAACCTGTGTATGTCGCTGGGTTCGATCGAGGCGTTCGACCTATTGGGGATTGATCTATCAAAATCGCCCTGCCTAGATATTCTGTGCCAGTGAAAGATTTGCAGTTAAAAATTTCTGCCGAGCGATATTTTCTCTCAAAACGCGCTTGGAGGTTTTTGTGCAGAATTTCGTAAACAAAAGAAGACTTGCCCGAGCCAGAAACGCCTGTGACGGCAATAAATCTGCCGAGCGGAATATCGACGTTCATATTTTTTATATTAAAAATCTTTCCACCACGGATTTGTAGATCGCCTTTTGGATATGTTCGTCTCTCTTCTGGCACTTCCAGAACTTTATCTCCGCGCAAATAGTCGAGCGTCAGAGATCCAGAAGGATTAGTTTTTGCCGTGATTAGTTTGTCTAGATAATCCGCCACAACAACATGGCCACCGTGAACTCCGGCACGAGGCCCGATATCAACAATATAATCCGAGGCGAAAATAGTGTCTTCATCGTGCTCGACCACAATAATAGTGTTTCCTAGATCTCGCAGGTTAAGAAGTGTTTTAACTAGCCGATCGTTATCGCGAGAGTGTAGTCCGATAGTGGGCTCGTCAAGAACATACAGAGCGCCAACAAGTCCGGAACCAAGTTGGGATGCTAGGCGAATTCTCTGAGCTTCTCCGCCAGAAAGAGTGTGAGCACGCCTGTCCAGAGAAAGATATTCAATACCGACATTAATCATAAAAAGAAGTCGTGACTCGATTTCTCGCATAACAACTTTGGAAATATTTTTCTCTCGTTCTGTCAGTTTTAAATTTGTTACGAAATCATAAGCATCTTTTATGGACATCGCAGTCAGCTCGACGATATTGCGCTTTCCAATCAAAACGTGAAGCGCTTCCTCGCGCAGACGAGCGCCCTTACACTTGGGACAAGCTTCCTTGCCGAAAAAATGTCGTGTGCCCAAACCATTACATTCTTGACAGGCACCATAAGGAGAGTTGAAAGAAAAAAGCCGTGGTTCGACTTCAGGATAGGAGTAGCCATCTTTGGGACACGACAGCTTGGAGGACATGAAAACTTTTTCGGGCTTATAGTCCTTGTTTTTTTCAAGGGCCATATCTCGGAAAACCACTTTGACCTGACCATCCGACTCACCAAGCGCCTTTTCCAAATCTTCCGACAGCCTCTCTTCTGCGCTTTTTTTATCTATCCTAAAATCTAATAGAGAAATACTATCCACAAGCACATCTATAACATGTCTTTTTGTTTTCGAAAGTTCAATTTTCTCTCGAAGTGATTTTTTCTCACCGTCTATAAGGACATGCGAGTAGCCTTTGCCTAGCAAGTCATAAAGCATTTGATAATATTCACCCTTGCGACCCTTAACCACCGGAGCGTATATTTCTGTCGTAGCTGACGCCTTATACCTTTCTGTGCCAACACTTCGTGTTGGTGTAAGATAATTAGAAATTTTCTCCAAGACAAAATTCTTAATTTCTTCGTTCGAGAGCTTTGTGATTTCATCGCCACAAACCAAACAATGCGGATGGCCGATGCGTGAATACAAAATACGCAAGTAGTCGTAAATTTCTGTGATAGTGGCCACGGTCGATCGTGGGTTGTTTGAACGAGATTTCTGATCAATGGAAATGGCAGGGGAGAGGCCGGATATTTCGTCCACATCCGGCTTTTGCATCTGACGCAAAAATTGTCGAGCGTATGAGGACAAAGACTCAACGTATCGTCTCTGTCCCTCGGCAAATATAGTATCAAAAGCCAGAGAGGATTTGCCCGAGCCAGACAAACCGGTAAAAACCATCATTTTGTTCCGTGGCATTTCGACTGTGATATTTTTCAAGTTATGGGTCCGCGCCCCTTTAACGATGATTAAACCTTCATTTTTCATATTTATCCGCACACCAACTTTGGCATCATTGCCCTGTCTCAGAGTTTATACATACATCCATATATAGATATACATCTAAAATTTGATGTAATTCCTAACCTAGCAACAAAGAGACAATGCCAAAGTTGGTGTGCGGACATGCAAATAAACTCCCCGACTGCCTATTGGGTGAGGACAATATCTTACCACAAACACACAAATACGACGAACGGCGGGTCTGGTCGACCCGCCGCCTCAAAACCTATTCAGCGCTTGGTGATCTTGGTTGTGCTGAGATTCAGCACAGACCCGAAAACCAGAATCACAAGCACCGGCACAAATGCCCAGGCGAGAATGTGCATCATAACCCCTCCTCACACAGAATATCATAAAATCATTTTTTTCCAAGTAACCTCTGTAATTCCAAAACCTCGTCACGCAAGATAGCGGCCGTCTCAAAGTCCAAGATTTTCACAGCTCCCTCCATTTGTTTTTCTTTTTGCTTTATCAATTTCTGTGGATCTTTTTCAAATAGTTTTTTATCAATTTCGAGTAAATCGCTCACAGTTTTCGCATGTTCTGTCTTCATCTGGTCGGTTATGTCCTGAATCTTTTTTATTATAGTTTTCGGAGTGATACCGTGTTTTGTGTTGTAGTCCACTTGCAGAGCGCGTCTGCGGTTTGTCTCGTTTATGGCATACTCCATCGAACCGGTCATGTGATCGGCGTACAAAATGACTTTTCCATCTACATTTCGCGCCGCACGACCTATAATTTGTATAAGAGAAGTTTCGCTTCGTAGAAATCCTTCTTTATCCGCTTCCAAAATACCAATAAGCGTCACCTCCGGCAAATCCAAACCTTCTCGAAGCAAATTCACTCCGACTAAAATATCAAATTCACCGCGACGAAAAGCTGTCAGTATCTCAATGCGCTGTATTGTTTTTATATCACTGTGCAAATATTCCGCTTTAATATTCCCCTCTTTCAAATATTCGCTTAAATCTTCTGCCATCTTTTTAGTTAGAGTTGTGGCTATAACCCTCCCACCTTTTTTTATGGCTTTCTCGGATTCTTGTATGAAATCTTTTATTTGACCCGGATACGGAATTCCAGAGGTCTGACCTTTAACATCTAATTTCCCAAGGTCAGACCTCGGGGAGGATACTATTGGTCGAACCTCAACAACTGGATCAATAAGACCCGTCGGTCGTATAACCTGCTCCACGGTCTGCTGTGAGTGTTCTCTTTCATAATCATTCGGGGTGGCGCTCGTATATATACACTGTCCCATCCTCTCTTCAAACTCTTTAAATTTCAAAGGCCTGTTGTCTTTTGCGCTTGGTAATCGAAATCCGAAATCAACAAGCGACTGTTTTCGAGATGAATCCCCTCCATACATAGCACCTATTTGCGGAACCGTAACGTGAGACTCATCGATAATCGTCAAAAAATCTGCCGAACCGTCGGCCTTGTGGGGAAAATATGAAAGCAAAGTGTCAGGCGCTTCTCCCGCCATCTTCCCAGAAAAATGCCGAGAGTAGTTTTCTATGCCGTTGCAATATCCCATCTCGCGGATAAGAGCCAAGTCATAAGTCGTGCGTCTCTTCAGCCTTTCCGCTTCGAGCAACTTGCCTTCTTTTTCTAATTCTTTTAGTCGCTCGGTCAGTTCCGCTTTGATAGATTTGAAGGCTCTTTCGTTTTGCTCTTTCGTGGAAATGAAATGTTTGGCGGGAAAAAGAAAAAATGCGCTGACTTCTCTTACTATACTTCGAGTAATCGAGTCAATTTCCAATATTTGTTTTATTCTATGCCCCGTACCGAGCTTTGCTCTGGTACTGTGGTTGCCGGCCTCGATTTCAATACGGTAAATATTTTTTTCTGAAATCGGCATAATTTCTAACATGTTCCCTATGGCTCGAAATTGTCCCGACGAAAGATCTGCGCTAGTCCTCTCAAAATGGACATCAACTAAACTTCTGATAAATTCCGCCCGAGAAATTTCCTGTCCCACGGCTATTTTCATATTTACTTTTTCATATTCGACGGGAGAACCGAGGCCATAGATGCAAGAAACTGAGGCGACGATGATAACATCCTTTCGTGTGAGAAGAGCCTGCGTCGAAGCGTGACGAAGTCTCTCAATCTCCTCATTTATCATTGCTTCCTTCTCTATATATGTGTCAGAGACGGGCATGTAGGCCTCGGGTTGGTAGTAGTCGTAATAAGAAACAAAATAATGCACGGCGTTGTTCGGGAAAAATTCGCGATATTCCTGAGCCAGCTGAGCGGCTAGAGTTTTGTTGTGGGCGATGACCAGAGTTGGTTTTTGGATTTCTTGTATGACGTTTGCTACCGTGAAAGTTTTACCGGATCCAGTCACACCAAAAAGTGTCTGATGTTTCAGACCTTTTTTTACTCCATCAACTAATGCTTCAATAGCTTTGGGCTGATCCCCCGCGGGCTCGAACTCCCTGTGTATTTTAAACTGCATTCGCCTAATATATCACAAATTAGTCCTGTAGTATTTACTTAAAAAATCTTTTTTGTAGCTTTCAAAATCCCCGCTTTGCATAGTCTCGCGCATACCATCCACCATGTGAGTTATAAAATAAAGGTTGTGTATTGATGCCAGCGTATAAGCCAAAATTTCTTTTGCATGAAAGAGATGTGCAACATAAGCGCACGAAAAGTTTTTGCATGTGTAGCAGAGACAACCTTGGTCGAGAGGTTTTGAATCTTCTCGAAATTCTTGATTCAGTAAATTGACTCTTCCTTCTTTTGTATAAACTCCGCCGTTTCGAGCGATACGAGTGGGTGAAACACAGTCAAACAAATCACACCCGAACTCAACCGCCATAAATAAATCGGTTGGCTCGCCGATACCAAGCAGATGCCTTGGCTTCTCTCTTGGCAAAATCTGATTGCACCATTCTACTGCCTTGCTCATATCTTCTTTTTCAAATGATCCGCCTATTCCGAAACCGTCGAATCCTTCGCTTCGTTCAGGACCTCCGGCCCTTAAATCTGCCATATATTTTGCACTTTCTTTACGCAAGGTTTCATCTCGCCCGCCCTGCACAATGCCAAAAATCGCAGGGCCATTCATTCCGACATTCTTGAGAATGTCGGAATGATGTTCAAGAGAACGTCGAGCCCAGCGGTGAGTTCTCTCAAGCGCTTCTTTCTGATAATGAAGCGACTCATGAGGTGAGGTGCATTCGTCAAAGGCAAAAATAATATCTGCGCCGAGATTGTGCTGAATCTCTATCGATTTTTCCGGAGTAAAATAGTGAGCGCTGCCCGATATATGATCGCGGAACATTACCCCATTGGAATCAATTCGAGCAATCTTTGGTACTGCCTCATCTTGTTGAAGTCTTGTTTCCGCAAATCTCCCTATGTCGGACATAGGGAGAGGCTTGGATAGTATTAGTTCATCTTTTTTTGAAACTTTGCTAATCTTTTTGCCATATGCGACACCTAGAGAAAAAACTTGGAAGCCGCCAGAGTCGGTCATAAGAGGATCAGACCAGTTCATCGCTTTGTGCAACCCTCCAATATTTTTTATCTTTTCGTCTCCGGGCTCTAAATATAAATGATATGTATTTGCGATTATGACTTGTGTGCCAGTATCTGCGACCTGTTCCGGCGTCAAACTTTTTACCGTGCCTTTTGTTCCAACTGCGACAAATGCCGGTGTTTGTATGTCACCATGTGGAGTGTGTATTGTACCAACTCGTCCGAGAGAATTTGGAAGTTCAGAATGTATATCAAAAGAAAAAGATTTCACTAAACCAGATTAGCATTTATGCATAAAAAAAGAAATTTTTATAATGCAAAACGCCGAGCCCAGAGGGATCGGCGCGTGATTGGGTGAGAGAGTCGGCGGCTAGTTTTTCGTCGGCCCTCTACCCCTCTAACTAAACAGGTTGTCCTCGGCGAAAGCAATAAACGCTTCCGCTCTGACGGGTGTTACATACATGGCACTTAGGCAACATGAACGTAACTGCCTGGATGTATTTAAGCGGGATAACCCCCCGCCGAGTGTGAAACATTGAGGCGGCCACACAACCATCAGACTGGCTCCGGGCAGAAGTCTAGCTCTTCTCACCCGTTTGATGCCCTAGAAACATCAAGCCAATCTGGCCTCCTCGGGACTGACGCTGAAAAAATGGACCTTTCTTTTTTTTCGCCCCTGCAACGTTGTCCCCTCGGATGCTCTATTGATCAGGCACCCTTCCTGATGTATAGCTTAGCATACTATGTCTATGCTGTCAAGCAGATTTTGTGGACAACAAAAAAGCCCTTATTTTAAGACTTTTTTGTTTAAAGAGTCAGGTAGAGTTTACTTCTCCACTTTCAAAAGCTCCACTTCAAAAATCAATGTCGAGCCGCCCGGAATCGGACCGTAATCATTAACCCCATAACCAAGGCTCGAAGGTATTTGGAGAAGCCTCTTTCCACCAACTCGCATACCGACTATACCCTCATCCCATCCCTTTATGACCTGACCTACACCCAGAACAAACTGGAATGGCTCGTTACGAGCGAGGGAGCTATCGAAAACTCTACCATCAACAAAATGTCCAACATAGTTCACAATGACACGATCACCCACTGCCGCCATTTCCCCTGTGCCAAATACCTCATCTTGTATCAAAACTTTTGGTGCTTGGGTCATGCTAGTTCCTAATTTTTTATTATTAAATATCGACATTAAACCCTGACCAAATATAAATACAAAACCGACGACAAAAACAGCGATAATAACCGCCACCCACTCTTCTTTTTTTAGTGTTTTCATCCTTGTATTATATTATGGGTAATATATATTGTAAACCCACACACTAATTCTGCCATCGTCCTTTTTTTATAATATTATACAACACTTACAAATCTACTATAATGTATAATAGCAGATTATAGACAGAACCAGGACAAAACAATGGCAGATTTAGTGTGTGGGTAAATATGGATGCATATCCCATGAGGATAAACCCGCACACCAACTCTAGCATTGTTCTGCTTTTTAACTAAAATTATCCCTTGAAATCAATTTATGAAAAATAAAAAATACGCTACAAAACTAAGCCAGAACACAAAAAGCGATGCCAGAGTTGGTGTGCGGATAAATAAATACCTCGCCCACAAAGGCGTAGCCACTCGCACGGGAGTGGATGAGCTTATAAAAAGTAAGAAGGTTCTAATAAACGGACGAGTGGCAATCCTCGGTGATAAAGTTATGGAAAGCGACAATGTGGAAATCAGAGGAGTGCATACAAAAAAGAAGCTCATTTATCTGGCCTACAACAAACCGAGAGGGGTAGTCAGTACAAACCCTCAAGAAAAAGAGAAAGGAATAATGCAGAGCGCAAAGTTCCCCGCAGGGGTGTTCCCTGTTGGGAGACTGGACAAGGAGTCTTACGGGCTATTGATTATGACAAACGACGGTAGGATAACCGACCGACTTCTCAACCCCGCGCATGATCATGAGAAAGAATATATTGTAGAAGTTGATAGAAAATTTACACCGGCATTTCTGAAACACATGCAAGATGGGGTGAACATTGGAGATGGGGTGACTAAACCGGCAATAGTGAAAAAGCTGTCGGAAAATTTTTTCAGCATTGTGCTAACTGAAGGCAAGAATCGCCAGTTGAGAAGAATGACCGAGAAGCTTGGGTACACTGTTCGAGATCTTCGAAGAGTTCGTGTTCAAAATATAGAACTGGGAAAAATCGCTCAAAACACTTACCGAGAAATAGTTGGAGAGGAGTTGAATGTATTTTTGAAAAGTGTTGGGTTGTAAAAATTGCAAACACTCGGTCAAAAAAGTATAACCTGTCCGCACACTAACTTCTATCTTGTGCATTTTGTTACCTGTTATAGATTTGTCATGGTATAATAATTATTAGCGGAATAGAATTATATAAACTTTTAATACATTGCACAGGTAACGAGACAGAAGTTAGTGTGCGGATAAATTATGCTAGAATCAGAAAAACCAAAAATAAATCTACCGACAAAAGACCTTGGAATACAACCTCTTACAAAACAGGAGATTCACGACACGGCCGTGGAGAGAGTACACCTCATATCTAAAGAGTTCACGGATGGTTTTAATTTTTTACGAAATTATCCAAAATCGGTTACTATTTTTGGCGGAAACTTAATAAAAGAAGATAATCCCTACTATATAAAAGCCCGCAACCTTGGGCACCGAATAGCAACAGAACTAAAATATGCCATATTTACAGGTGGAGGTCCGGGAATTATGGAAGCGGCAAATCGTGGAGCCTTCGAGGCTGGTGGAGAATCTGTCGGTCTCAATGTTGAACTGCCCCATCATCAAGTCCAAAATCCATATATAAACCGATACTTGAACTTTCACTATTTTTTTAGCCGGAAAGTCTGTCTGGGTTTCTCGGCCGAATCATATATATTTTTTCCAGGAGGTTTTGGAACATTTGACGAATTTTTTGAGATTATCACACTAGTCCAAACCGGTAAAATAGAAAAAGTGCCAATCATACTGGTGGGTAAGGAATTTTGGAAGCATCTAGACGAACTAATGAGAAAAGAGATGCTCAGCCGTGGAATGATAGACGCCGAAGACTTAACCCTTTACACAATAATAGATGATGAAGATGAAATTTTAAAAATAATCCGCAACACGCCTGTGCGAAACGGAATCGGGTTTTCATACTCACATAACGACCTAGAAAAACACGGCATCGTAATAGAACCAGGAGACGGCAGAATAATCAAGTACGACTAAAAAAGGCTAAATCGTTTTCTTTATCTCCTTGAATTCGTTTTCTATTTCGGAAAGTCTTTGGCGTGAGGCTTTTATGAGAGTGGCTCCTTCTTTTACATATTCCAAACCTTTTTCCACATCCAGTTCGTTTTGGGATTCAAACCAGTCCACTATTTTAGCTAGTTTCTTTAAAGTGTCGTTTATGTTTACCCGCACACTAATATTGGCATTATGTTTTGTACTGTCGGTAATCCCGACGATGCCAATTTTAGTGTGCGGGTTTGTTTGAGATGGCTTTGATTTAGTCATGTTACTTGTGATTTGATTATACCGTCTGAAACCAGAATATCAAGATTGTCCCCCTCTCTCACTTTTTTTATGCTCCTCAATATTTTTCCACCCAGACGCACAATACTATAACCACTGGAGATAATCCGCTCTGGACTGCCTAAGAGGATAACTCTTTCTGAATGTTTTAAAAGATCAGAAACTCCTTTTATTCCTGACTCTATTCTGTCCATCGCCCGGAGCATGGTCTCTTCGGCGCGATGGAACACATCCAATAGCGCACTAAAATGTCTCATGATCTTTTCTTCTGAGATCCTGACCTCAACCACGGCTTCAATCCAGCTAGAGTTCAAAAGATTGGCTACGGCCGTGGGCGTAGAAACATTTTTATCTGAAACCAGAGAGACTAGCGGTATGTCTTTGTCATGGCCAATGCCTGTTAAAACTGGTACGGGGAAATCCGCCACGGCCCGCACTAGAGTCTCGTTGTTGAAAGAAAGAAAAGATTCCAGAGAGCCGCCTCCCCGCATTATAACCAGAACATCTATATCACTTTTTTTCAGAGTTTCAACCGCCGACAACAAATCTTTTATTGCCTCAACGCCTTCTACACGAGAATCCACAAATAAAATCTCGTAGCCAAATTTGCCTATGTTTGAGAGAAAATCGTTTATGACCGCTCCGCTTTTCGATGTTATCACTCCTATCTTATGCGGGTATTGTGGCAGTAATCTTTTTCTCTCCTCAGCAAAAAGTCCCTCTATTTCCAGTTTCTTTTTTAGTTTCTCATATGCGATCTGCAGAGCTCCTTCGCCCACAAGCTCAACTGCCTCCACCTTGAAAGTCATGCGACCGCTCGGTTTGTACACCTCAGGATAGGCGCTGATGATAACTTCCAAACCGTCTCGCAATTCCACACCAGAAATAACAAAATCTCTCTTCCACATTATACAGTTTATGACACTCTGATCTTTTTTATCACGAAGAGAGAAAAACAAATAGCTCTTGCCCTCATACATTTTCAGCTCAGAAACTTCACCGACGATTTTAGCTTTCTCCCCTCTCAGAGTACTATTTAGCTTATTGAGATAATCACTGATAGAGACAACTTTATTAGTCATTGGAAATTTTATTTCTCTTCCTCAACCTATTAATGTATTCAATTATAGCTGGCAAAAGTGAAACAAATATTATACATATAATAATCGGTGTCAGAAATCTATCAGCGTGAGGAATTATGCGTCCAAGATAAAATCCTATGCTGGTTAAACCTCCTGTCCACAAAAATCCGCCGATAAGCACATCACGAATAAATTTACGATATGGCATCCTGACAGAACCAGCCAGAGTTGGTGCAAAAGACCTGACTATGGGAATAAACCGTCCTATAACTACTGTTTTATCACCATACTTGCCAAAAAACTCCTCTGTATAGTCTAAATGCTTTTTCTTGAACCAATATTTATCTGGATTTCGCAAAATGACGTCGCGAATTTTTTGACCCATAGCATAACTGAACATATAACCCAAGACACTGCCGATATACAAAACACCCACCAGCAAAGCAAAATTAAAATAACCCTGTGAAGCCAAAAACCCCGTCGTGAAAAGCAGACTGTCTCCGGGTAGAAAAAATGTCGGTGGAAAAGATTCAAGTAAAATAATGACAAAAACAATTGCGTAGCCGAAATACCCGACAGTAGTAATTAGATCAATCAGATAGTGCATCCCAGTAGTAGAAAATGAAATTGCCTTATGATCCTAGTATCATTTCAAGATTATATGTTAATAATGCCGACCAGTTTGTGTTTTTGTGCATAATTTCATTTTCACTACGGGATAGCCCTGTAGTGAGCTCTGCTCTACTACTAGGGCATCCGACTATTGTATCACAAGACTCTTCGAATAATACTTTTCAAAAACACTCGGCTTCTTCCTGCGGAAGCCTCGTTCGGGTCCTCGACCCCTCGTTGTCAAGAGCCCTTCGCTTCGCTCAGGGTCGTTGACAACGCCAAGCTCGGGGTCTGCGAATGTTTTGAAAAGTATTATTCGAAGAGTCTGAGTTCTTATTCAACAAAAGTCAGTGCCTTCCCCTTTTTACCTGCCCGACCCGTTCGGCCTATTCTGTGTACATAGTCCTCGTACGTTGCGGGAATATCAAAATTTATTACATGCGAGACATCGCTTATGTCGAGACCCCTTGCAGCTACATCTGTCGCCACAAGCACTTGAACCTTGCCTTCTTTGAAAAGTTTGAGAGAGCGCTGTCGGCCGGACTGATTTTTATTTCCGTGAATCGATTCGGCTTTGAAACCGCGAGCAACTAGTAGGGAGGTTAGTTTCTCCACCCCATGTTTTGTCCTTCCGAAAATCAGAACTTTGTTGAAGTCGGGTTTTATAAGCATGCTGTGGAGAATATCAAGCTTGTTGTCGCCCCTGCCCACACGCACAACATCTTGGTCAACATTTTTGGCCGTGTCCTGTGTTTTAACTGAAATCATAACCGGATCCTTCAGAAACTCTTTGACTAATTTTTCAATTTCTGGTGACCATGTAGCTGAAAAGAAAAGTGTGTGACGATTTTTCGACATCAGGTTCATAAAAAATCGCATGTCGTTTATGAAACCCATGTCCAGCATTCTGTCCGCTTCATCTAGAACCACTGTTTTAAAGTGCCCCAGGTGAAGGCACTTTCTTTCAACCAAATCTTTGATCCTTCCCGGAGTTCCAATGACAAACTCGTTTCTATATCGTAGAGCGCGAATTTGCGAACCGATAGGAGTACCACCAACACAAACCGTAGAATACAATTTCATGCCCATGATAAAACCTGTCAGCTCCTCCTCGATCTGTAGAGCAAGCTCTCGGGTTGGTACGACAATCAAAATATTTTCTTTGTGCTCAGTTAGAACTTTGTGTATGAGGGGTATGAGAAATGCCGCGGTCTTGCCAGTACCTGTGTTTGCGATACCTACCACATCCTGTCCTTTTAAAACATGTGGAATTGCTTTATCCTGAATCGGCGTCGGTGTTGAATATCCTTTTGAAATAATATTTGCTTTCAGTTTTGCGTCAACCTCAAAATCAATAAAATTGTGCTCGGGCACAAAATGCGACGCCTGCTCTGTTATGACCGCTTTGTTTATAAACTTGTTGGGGTCTATGTATTTGCTAGGTCCATGGCCTCCACCTCCGCTAAAGCTACGGCGGACAGGTCTTCCTCCTCCAGAAAATCGTGGTCGATTCCGCCCACCCCCAAAGCTAGGTTTTCTAAATGTTCTTGTTTGCATCCCGTTAGAAATAGGAAAGCCTTTTGCTAAAGCCTTTCCGTAGTTATTATTTATATTGTGTTAGTAAATATGACCCTTATTAAAATACATTATTCTCATTAACAAACTGAATGATTTCTAACGGGATGCATGTTTTAATGAGAAGGCTCAATAAGGCCACTATACAGTAAATCTACTTTGATGTCTACCCCGTAGTGAGCTTCTTTGCCCCGTAGTCAGCTCTGCTGTACTACGGGGTACTTTACTACTGGGGTCAATAAAGTGCTTGACAGTATATATAGACTATGCTATGGTACTCGCCAGAATCGCGGTATAGCTCGTCCCCTAGGGACTAGATACCTGCGATGTTACTTGAAAGGACCAGTCGATGAAACGTATCACGTCTCTCGCGATCGTTCTCGCGCTCTCGGCCGTCACGGCCGCGGCGCAGACGATCAACCGCATCACGCCGCTCACCGCGACCAACTGCAAAGCGATCTACAACGGAACCGTCTATACGGTCCAGCACGGCGACGTGTTGTACCAGAAATACGGACCCAAGTGGAATATGCTACTCGCCACGAACCCGGGGCTTCAAGCCCGGGTGTCAGGCAAGGGCAAGGACACCATCGCATGGCTGTACGATTCGCGTGGTGACGTGTTGTGTGTTCCCGCCGGCATGGCGGTGAACGAGTTCATCACGAACGAGGCGGCGACACCTCCCCCGCCCGAGACCCACGTGGTCAAGGCGGCCGAGGAGAAGAAGCCCGAAAGCACCACGGCGACTGCATCGGCGAGCCGGTACGATAACTATCTGTGGTTCTCCCTACTGCTTCTGCTGGGCGCCGTCACATTCATCGCACTCTGGTTCCTTCGCGATTACATCGCAAGACGACATGATGCGGCGATGGCGAGGGAGCGCGAGGAGAACGCCCGTGAACACTGGGGTCGTGAGCTGGAGCAGAATCCGGTCACGTCTGGTCCTCCAATCGTTGTCGGCGGCATCACGCCGACGGAGACGGAGCGTTTGACGAACCACTTCCAGGACCAGGCGGTCGCGCAGTACATTCGCGCGACACCCGGTGCAGAAGCCGCCACGGTTCGCCAGAACATCCGACGCATCGGACCAGTCGAGGAAGGTATGATCTCGGGGGAGGGCATGGTCGGTTACGCCGACCGCGCCCGTCCGCGCCGGATCAACCCACCGCAACCCGGGTACAGGGCACGATTCCACTTCCCCGACGGCAGCGAGCCTGAGCTCATGTCGCTTCAGGGATGCATGAACCCCGTCTTCTACGGCGGGGGTCTCAGTGGATTCACGTTCACGGCCCGCGCCGTCGCGGTGCCCGCACCGGAACCGGTTCAACCCGCACCTCAGGCGCTTCCCCACCCCTCAATCGCCGTCGCCCGCATTCGTGCGGGAGCGGAGACGGAGGGTCGGTCCACGGTCACCATCGGCGATCGGGTCATCACGTTCGATCGCGGCGCCCACTTCACGGTGGACGAAGCGACCGGTATGATCACGATGACGGGCTCCTCGTTCAACATGTCGGTCACTCCGAAGCGTCAGCGCCGTTCCAAGGCGCTGACGGCTCGGACCGGCACCGACAAGTAACACCCGCAACTCGGCGGGACAAAACCGAGATAGGGTCAATCCCCTAGATGGCAGGTCAACGCGACCTGCCATTCTTCGTATTCATCCGAACACTAATTCTGCCATTGTTTTTTGTCCTGACTTAGTTTTATAATTTGTAACAATATACTGTGATAAATTAGAAGATATTTATTTTTATATTATTTAAAAACAGGACGATGGCATATTTAGTGTGCGGATAAACTAACTAAATCTATTTTTAAATATATAGTAATCAAATCCAATACGTCCAGCTACGCGATGTGCCAGCATTATGAGAAGAGCGAGAACGAGCAAAACTGGATTCGTGCTTACGGTTCCGGCCAGAAGGTAATTTAAGTTCATAAAGAAACCAAAGAAAGCGGCCCAGAATGTGAGCACTCCAAAAATCAAACCCAAACCAACCGCGAGCTCGCCGTATGCAACAGCATGAGACCAGAGGTTTGCATTGGGCAAAACAGCGTGAGTTAGAAACCAAGCATACCACTCTGAGACGTCCGGATGAGCTCCCGCAGTTTTTGCCAAAGCCCCATTTACAAAACCGGTTATCGCTCCCCCAGCGGAACTCCCTACCCATGCCGGATTTATTATTTTTTCATATCCAGCCATAATCCATTCATATCCTACATAAACTCTAACAATAAGCCAGAACCAAGAAAGTTTTGGGTTTGAAAAAAGAAAATTGTTTATTGATTGCATAATAATTAAGGGTTAGTTTATATCCTTAATTATATCAAACAAGCGAGAGACTGGTAGGAGTTATGCACAAAGAATTATTTACTCTCCTACATCCGCACACTAAATCTGCCATTGTTTTTTGTCCTGACTAAATTTCAGAATTTGTAACAATATACTGTAATAAATTTTATGGATATTTATTTTAGGATTATTTCAAAACAGGACCATGGCAGAATTAGTGTGCGGATCAATGGTATGAAACCCCATGGCAAGCCCTGGACCCCTGTTCCGCCCCAGAGGGGCGGGGTTTTTACCATTGTTACTCCTCGTTCGGACGCTGTGAATGTGATTACACATTCACGCGCTCCTCTCTCGTCGCAGATAAATCAAGGCAGACGGAGTTCAAGCAATATCTTTTTCCAGTTTTAGTTGGACCGTCATCAAATAAGTGACCGAGATGAGAGTTACATTTTGCGCAAACCACTTCTATACGACTCATTCCGAGGGTGTCATCCTTCACTTCTTTGACACTTCCGGGAATGGCCTGATCAAAACTTGGCCAACCGGTACCAGAATCAAACTTGGCATCGGATGAAAAAAGTGAAGCGCCGCAGACTTTGCATTTATACATTCCATTTCTATCATCGTGTAAAAGCTTTCCGCTAAATGGAGTTTCTGTTCCCTTTTCTCTCAAAACCGCATACTCCTCTGGCGTAAGTTTATTTTTTAATTCTTCCTCGTCTATATCCATATCCATTTTAGTAAATCATTCCGACATTCTTGAGAATGTCGGAATGATTTTATTCTATTTATTAGTTTTTAAAAGACTTGCAAATTGTTTTTGTACTTTTTCTAATTTTGGATTGATAATGACCTGGCAATAGGGGGCTTCTTTATTTCTCTCATAATAATCCTTGTGATAGTTTTCAGCAACGTAAAAACTCTCCAGCGGTTCAACCGCTGTGACAATAGGTCGACCGTCTGGGCTGGAGTCATTTAATTCTTGTATAAAACTTTCGGCTGTTTCTTTCTGCTTTGGCGTTGTATAAAAAATAACAGAGCGGTATTGAGTGCCAATATCATTTCCCTGCATATTTAGTGTTGTTGGATCATGGCTTCCAAAAAAGACGGTCAATAAATCTCGATATGAAATTTCTTCTGGGTTAAACTCTATTTTTATGCACTCAACATGACCAGTGTTTCCCCCGCAAACTTGTTCATATATTGGGTTTGATACATTTCCACCTGCATAACCCGGCTCGACAGATTTCACGCTCTTCAACATCTGAAAAACTGCCTCCGTACACCAGAAGCAACCTCCACCCAAGATTGCTGTTTCTATTTTAGTATGCATGATAATTTTCAATTTTCAGTTCTCAATTTTCAAATTGAATCATTGGAACATTGAGAATTGATTGAAAATTGTAAATTGATAATTGAAAATTCCTAAACATATCCCGGGAAGAAATCCACTTTTATATTGCTATTTTTCACCCCAATATCCTTCAAAACGCCTTCAAAAACATCAACCATGCCATGCGGTCCGGAAATATAAAACTTTCTTTGCGTATAATCCGGCACTTCTTTTATAATCATATTCTTATCTATCAGCCCAGCGTAAATCACTTTGAATCCTATACTCTGCCCTGCCGAGTCAAACAGGTCTTTGTAGGCAACATCTTCCGGAGTTCTGTTTGAGTAAAAAAGTACGACATCTCTTTTTTCGTTGGCATCAACAAGATATTTGACCATGCTTCGGAAAGGCGTGACACCAATACCCCCAGCAATAAAAACAAGTTTTTGGTTTTTGTTTTCTGGCAGGACAAAGTCGCCAGAGAGTTGTGAGGCGACGATAGTATCCCCTGCGTTAAGTTGCGATAATTTATTTTTGAAACTACTCCCGTTTGGATAAAACTTTACACCTAGATGAATATTTTCCTCTGTTGGAGATGAAGCAATAGTAAAATACCTCCTGTTTCCCCTGCTGTCGGATGGCCAGTGTCCCAATGTCCACTCCAAATATTGTCCCGCATTAAATGATACCTTTCTGTCTGGTTGCCAAACATAGTCATAAACATCTGCCGTTAATTTATCTTTTCTGACTAGTGTCAACACCGAGCGAATTTTCGGACTTACAAAGTATGAGAACAAGTTACCGAGAATCAAAGCAAGCTCTGGCGACGAGTATATTGGTCCAAAATGGAACTGTAATCCGAAAATTCCGCCGACTATCAAACCGTACACAATCTGTAACTTTCTTGTTGGCGGAGTAGTCGATGGCTCGGTCAGCATTATCGTACCGAAAAAAATAATTGGGCCTGATATAAGTGTCGAGCCGAGAATTTCATAAAATCCAATCCCTTGAGAAAAACCTACGGCAAAAATACTTGCCACACTGGCCAAAAGAAATGAGAAAAATAAACTAAACCGGCGAATCTTACGAAGGACTAGCAAACCGAGAACAGCGACCGGAATAAACATAACCGAGCTCCCTACCCACCAAGATATTCCGAAACCAAAAAGCCCGAGTATGAAAACTGATATAGCTGTGGGGTTAAATATGTGCTTTTTATTTATAGCCAGAATATATTTTGACCCCATTGCCAAGACACCGGCGAGAATAAAGGTTCCGAAGTCGGTCCAAGATGCTATGGGAAAAAGTATAAGAAATAAAATAAGAGATGTAATCCAGACCGACTCGACGTTTGTTTGAACTTTGAAGAGTTTTGCCAAGATATAGTTTGCCACACCACAAACTGCGATAATAACGAGCAGAGAATAAATAAGGCTAAGGCCCGAGTATGAGAGTATTCCCGTAAATCCGAAAATAATTGCCAATCCAGCTAGCACAAAAAGACCGTACAAAACCAGCCTGTACATTGTTATCTTATTGAGAAAGTTATCCATGAATTTCATATGAAAATTATATCACAGTACAAAATCTCCCCTCCTCATATTCCTCGAAAGGCAATCTGTCTGGGCGAGCTCGCCCAGCGAACTTCTCGTCGCTCAAGAAAATAATCTCGGATTACCTCGTTATTTTCTAAGCTCCTGCGAAAGGCCTTTCTCGAAACATGAGGAGGGGAGATTTTGTTGGTATCACTTTCAGTTTGTTTTTACGTAAATATTTTCGCATCAAATCCATCGGATTTTTTGATGGAAAAGTCGGGATATAGAATAAGATACTGAAAATCAAAATGTTTTAAGAGAGTTTCGGGAGAAACAAAGAAAAGTCCTGTGGTTAGGATGTCGGCTTTGATAGTTTCGTCTGCCACTACCCAGACAGCTGAAATTTCACGAGGTGAAGTAAGTGTTTCTGGGTTTATGATGTGGTGAAAATTTGCCCACGTCCTCCTGTTGCCGCTGGAACCACATAAGCTTTGATTCCCTAGATTTATGACACCAATCACCTCTTCTTTATTATTTGGATTCTCCAACCCTACTTTTAACTTTTCACTTTTAACTTTTGCGCTTCTACATCTCATGTCACCCCCAGCATCAACGCAGTAGGATTTGATTCCAATACCTTCTAATATTTCAGAAACTATATCTACTAGATAACCCTTGCCACAAGCACCAAAATCAAGAAGGACAGGTTTTGAAAGCATAAGTTTGGGGTTATGCCAAATTAAAACATCCTCCCACTTGGGTGCTTTGGTCATAGGTTTTGGTGAGAGAGAATATTTTGCATCATATCCAGCGTCTGATATGGCTTGACCTATGAGAGGCGTGACAAGCCCACCCGTGATATCGTACATTTTTTTATAAAGAGAAACCATTTTATCCGCATCACTTGGCAAGACAAAACCACCGGACTCATGTGACATCTTCGTCACCAGCGAGTCATCACGAAAACGCGAGTAGTCTTTGTCAAAAATATCTATTCTCTCCTTTATAGACTTTCTGACTTTATGGACTTTTGACTCCTCCACCTCTTCATTTATATCTATCTGCCAGTGAGTACCAATAGCATCGAATTGCATAATTTTCAATTTTCAGTTCTCAATTTTCAAATTGAATCATTGGAACATTGAGAATTGATTGGAAATTGTAAATTGATAATTGTAAATTACCCTAGGCTTTGGCCTCAACTTTTATTTTGGCTAAAGCATCATTAAAACCCTTTGGAGTGAGAGATGATCCGGAAACTTTTGTCAGATTTATCTCATCTATTTTCTTGCCAACGACATATTGCTTGAAATTATCTACAAATATACTTTGATATTTAGCTGCTGTTGGTCCAGACGGAGCATTGGCATTTACAGATGCAGCTGTTACAACATCGTCTTTTATAGTAACACTAACAGCAATCTGCTCTGAACCTCCTGGTGAGAAATAGTTTCCGTCGGCAGAGTATGTAGCATTTTTGTATACAAATGTAGTTGGTTTTGGTTTTGGCGGTGTGACAGGCGGAACTACTGGCAGAGTTTGGGTCGCTGTATTTTCTATCGGTGGAGTCTGTGTAGCAGTATCTAGGGAAGTATCGATTGGCACTTGAGCTACGCTTTTAGAGCTTTTTTGTGTATATCGAAAAATCCCATAAACACCTGCAACTACAACAATCACAACAACCGACCACACGAGAACAGAACTGCTCCCTCTTTTTCCATCCATGAATATTATTTAATTAGTATTAATCCAGATGATTATATTTGATTTGAAATTGGTTTACAAGGAGCTTCTGTGATTCTTCCACATTTTATTACTAGCTTTTTTAGTAGTGATAACTTTATGCAACTGATCTGGCACTATACCGTTTTCCTGCAAGATCTGCTTCAATGTTTTACCGGATTTAAGCTCCGAATTTACAGCTACCGGATCAAGACCTAGGCGATTTGCCAAGGCGTTTACTTTTGTGGTGGAATTCCAACGATGCATCATATGCATACCCGTGTTGAGCGTATTCTGGGTGTAAGCTGGCACAAAAGAATCCACATTCTCGGCCAAAACCGGCGCAGAACCGAGTAGAAACATACCCGCCACTATACCCGTACTAGCACTAGCCAATAAAACCTTCTTCATTTTTCTATATTTTTTGTTTGCCATACCTTATATACAATAGAGGATAGAAGTTTATTTCGTTTATCAGTTAGTATTTATTTTTCTTATTCCATAAGCATGAATCTCGCCATTTATTATATCTCCAGCCACAAAGACTTCATCTCCCACCTGTAAAAATGTACCGACTTTTAGGCTAATGGGGGCGACCACTCTCAGTGTAGAACTGGCAGTGGCAAAACCATAGTCATCATAATCGTCACGCCTCAGAACAAGCTCACTGCCATTTATAGAAATAACTTCCCCGTGAACAATTCCCCTTTCTCTGTGTGATTTTCTTAAACCATCATAAAAACCTCCAAAAACCGGAAGATTTCTTTCTTCGGCACGATACATCATAGCTCTATGAAGAGAGGTTAAGTCAACTAGAAAACCTATGAAGGCAATTAGAAATAATGTTCCTAAAAATATGATGAGAACGGGGCGGTGATAAACAAACTTGAACCGCTTTAACAAGAAATCAAGAAGTAAAAGAAGGAGAGCATCTAAAGCAAGAAGAAGCCATGGAAAATATAAGATAAACTGGTAAAAACCTCTTGTCCCAAAACCAAGAAGAAATAAATGACCACTCGTATAAATACTAAAGAAAATATAACTTATGAGTAAAGCTGAGATTATAAAAACCAATATCGTAACGCAAACTAATACGGTCACACCGGAAATGAAGCGAGCCCGCGACTTCATCTGGATTTGTCCGGTTTTTATTTTTTCTAGAACATCCTGCTTAATATTATTTTGTTGTGTGTTGTTGTCCATACTTTTATATTTCAATTCCTAATTTTTTATATGTCTTCCTCAATGCCTCTTTGGCCCGCAAGATGCGTATTCCCACAGTACCTATAGGAATATGCAAGACATCGGCAATTTCTTTATAGCTCAGTTCCTCGAGATAATATAGAACCAATATTTCTCTGTATTTCGGTTCTAGTTCTTTAAGACCCTTGTCCACTACAGCTTTCATTTCTTCATTTTCACGCTCTTTTGCTATCGGGTCATCGGTGACGGTATAGGAGAGGAATGTGTCAAAGTCAAAAAGATAAAGCGGGCCTCGTGAATATTTTTTAAGGGTGTTTATAAATGTGTTGTGGGCAATCCGATAAATCCACGGGGAAAACTTTTGAGAAACATCAAAACTTTGAATATTTTGATATGTTTTTATAAAAACTTCTTGGACAACATCTTCTATATTTTCTTCGCTGGAAAGAAATTTTTTGCCGTAACGAAATATTTTTGCTTGGTAACGTTCCATTAGAATACCAAAAAGCTCAGAGTCCCCTCCTTGGACTTTTTGTGCCAACTCTTCGTCAGAAAAATCTGAGCCATGAATGTTCATTTATCTACTATACAACTAATACAACTTTTCGCTAGGAGATATTTCAGGGATCCAAATCTCTTTCTCATTAAAAAGAGTTTAATTTCAAACTAAAACAGCGAAAAATTTGATGAGGTTAGCAATGTGTTCGTCGACAGAAACACCCAAAGATTCACAACCACGATAGACGGTTTGGCGGTCTATTTTGGCGGCAAAGGATTTTTCGGCGAGACGCTTTTTTATGGAACTAACCTTCATTTCGCCATATGAAATAGGATTGAGTTTTTTGTATGCGTAAAAAATTCCGCTGATTTCGTCACAAGCCATCAAACCCGCCGCCAGTTTGCTTTGAGGTAAGGTCGTAAATCCATTGAAACCATAGGCGTGCGCCTCAATAGCGTGTGACAAGTCTTCCGGATATCCCCACTCCTTAAACCAGCCCAGAGACTCCCGAGGATGAGCCTCTGGGTATTTTTCAAAATCAATATCATGTAAAAGCCCTGTGATATACCAGAGACCCTCGTCCTCACCCAGCGTCTTTGCGTAGCCTTCCATAGCTGTAGCCACCATCAGGGCATGATAACGCTGGTACTGGTCCTGTACGTGTTCTTCCAAAAGTTTTTGCACCTCGATTTTTGCTAGTAATGTCATTCACCCATAATAACACAGACAGTTATAGAGAACGATCGTCTAACAACTCATGATGTATTGCCCCATTTTCGATTTTTTCTATAGTTTTAATATCAGGCGGGGTGTCTTTAGCGAAAACTGTCAGTTCCTTTTGTTTGCGCAATAGTTCTTCAAGCTTTACATTTTCTTTTTTCAATTTACGATATCTGAAATAATTACTTACACTTTCAGGTAAGACAATAAGAAGCGAGGCAACAACTCCTGAGAGAATCGCCAATATGATTATGGTGGAGAGCGACCCACCGAGTTGCCAAGCGAAAAAGGTCACCGTTATAGCTGTAGTGTTCTGTAGTGCAAATACAACAGCCGCTCCACCCAAGAGTATACCGAGAATAAGAAGTATAATCATACTATGGAAGCCGTAGGTCTATGGATTTTATTACCGAATACCAGTGTCACATGATATGTCAGACACAGTATTTTTATTGGCGATTATTTTTACCTCCACAGGGCTACACCTTGGGTAGACCTGTGCTCCCAAGGCGTCCAGTCTGTACGAACCAACCGAAAGATTTGTACTAAATTGACCGTTTGAATCTGATTTGATGGTTTTTACGACTTTACTGTTTGAAAGATTTATTATGTTGACATATGTCTGGTACGGCCTTGGAGCACAGTTTGGGTCGGGCGGATTGCGTTCTATGGGACACGTCGGACCTAAAGTGATTCTACCCAAAACGCTACCCTCTTCGCTTTTTGAAACTGGAGGAGTTGTGGAAGCTGGAGGAGAGTAGGCAGGACACTCAGCAAACTCACATTTAGGCCCAGTACGTCCAACAACACTGCCATCAGGACAAATCTTGGCCTCCATGGTACAGGCAACTCCACCGTTGTCCGGAGCTGGACTCCTATAATGATAGGCCAGAGCAACCCCTCCACCCACGACGAGGACTATTCCTAATGTAACTAAAAGATATTTCATTTTTACCTATACTCAAAATATAAGCCGCCGGTCTTGATGTTTTATTTCAACTTAAAAGCCAGTATACCAAAATTCTTTATTTTCTCCTCATAGTTTGGGTAGGAGTAGTATATTTTCTCGGGCTCTTTTGCTGATTTTACTTCAGGCCAGATTTTTTTAAATGGTATTTTTTTGAACATAGCGTCAATACTTTTGAAATGATATTTCTTTTTTATGATTTTAGAAAACTTGTCCTTGCCACAAACAAAAATCAGAATGTCGCCTTCTTCAAGTGATCTATACTTGAGACTAGCAGCACGAGTTTCCACGGATTTAATTCCATTTCGTAATCTTTCAAAGTCTGCTTTATTAACTTTTCTAAATCTAAGAATGCGAGTACTCATGATATGGTATTTAAGGCAAATAATACTTCCGGAAACTCTAAAAATCCATCCTCGCTTGTAATATGCCCTGCGTTTGGCAGAACAATTATTTTAGATCCTACTTCAGCAAACTTCTTTTTATTTTCTTCAAAACAATCATAAGGATCATTGTCCGAAATAATCAGGGTTGATTTGGGAAGAACTGCTCTTACTTTTTTTAAATCGATAGGAGTTTCAATCCATGGTTTCGCTATTTCTTTTGTTTCTTCGTCTTCAAGATTTTCTAAATTAAACCAGCCAGCCACAAAAACAGCACCTCCAACTGGTGTATTTATGGTTTCCAAGTATCGAAGAATTGTCTGACATCCAATACTATGACCGACAAAATACGTCTCGGAGTCTGGAGTACCAACAACTTCTGCCAACTTTGCAGTCCATTTTTCTATAACAGGAGCGTCCGCCTCTGGCATTTCTGGAACTGAGACTTCGTATCCCAGTTTTTCCAACTCAGATTTCAACCATGGCCGCCAATCATCCCTCGGACTACCAGACCACTTATGCACAACAATTACTCTTTTCATCTATATATTATAACCTAAAACTTAACTTTCATTCTTTACTTGACATTTATATGTGATTTGCTAGGATATACTCATCACCACGAAAAGTCCCCTTGCAGGTTCGTCCCGCAAGGGTCCTTTTTATTTCTATTCTATTTTAAGCCTATTTTATTTTTCAAGTCATTCATAAAAGCGATATTCTTTTTAGCAAATTTCTTCAAAAGTGCTGAGTATTTATGTTGATTTGGTACAAGGACGGTTTGTAATTTATTTTGCTCCAACAAATATTGAACAAGGCAATAAAAATCGCCATCTCCTGTTACAATCACCGCTTTGTCAAAATTAGGTAGTTGTATCATCGTATGAAGAACTAGTTCCGCATCCACATTTCCTTTTACTGTTCCGTCTTTGTATGTAAGAACTGGTTTCCAAATGCAAATAAATCCTGCTTTTTGTAGTCGAACATAAACATCATTATTACCTTCAATATAGCCAATGAAGAGATAGGCAATAGCGACACGATAATGCTCTCTAAGATAAACTCTAAATCTCTCCCATTCAATACTCCATCCTTGCGATCTTATTGAGAGATACACATTGTTACTGTCTATAAAAGCATAATTATTCATTTTGTCCATTATAAACTAAGATTCCTTATTATCTCCGCATCTATTATAGGGTCATCAACTTCGCGGATGGCACCATACAAACGCACAGAGTCACCAGCAACAAATCGATTCAGTCCGACAGCATTTCGGTTTTTTCTCAAAACTGACGCTTTGGCACTCAAGTTTACTATGTATGTGAGAGAGCCTATTTTTACTTTCAGGGTTGTCGGTAATGTAGCAGAGCCCACTTCGACGAGAGAGCCCTCATAGTTTTTGGCCACAAAAGTTTTTGGATCAATGAATGTTGTGACAGATGTAGCAGTCATGGTTTTTGTGCTCAAGTCATAATCACCAGAGGCTTTTGTCACCATATCTCCTACTTTAACATGCTCGATATCGAGGCTTCGTGTGCCTTTTGTAAAAACCGTCCCTCCGCTTGCATTTATAGTCACCACGCCATATTTTGAACTCTTCATACTAAACCTTTTGTTTCCTAAATCAACGCCAGTTACCACACCAGAGATGACTGTCTGTTGTTTTTGAACAGAAGAGTTTTTAACCGTTGAGGCAACCAGAGAAAGACTGTCACTTCCCGACTCCAACTCTCCAGTTATATCAAGAATATTCCCCTCGGTTATTTCAGAGAGAGTAGTCACCTCTCCTGTACCTCTGTAAAACTTGGTTTTATCACCAGTTTTCACAGTCAGCCTGACGTAGGCACTACCCCAATACATCCGAGTGGCCAGAGTACTGCCAAATATTTGCATAACTTTTAACTGCGAGACTGTAGCTTTGCCGTCGCTTGTTATATGAACCTCCGAAGCGGCAAAAATTAGAGTCGGGACGAAAAAAGCCAGACAAAGAAAAAACCCAAGGACTTTATTTGATGTCTTCATAATAGAAACGAGTATAACAAAAAACTTGGATTTAAGACAGAAGCACACCACCATCTACAACAACTTGTGAGCCGGTCATGTAGCTCGAGAGACCAGAAGCCAGAAACAAGGCCACCATACCTATATCATCCGGCTCACCCATGCGCTTCATTGGGATTTTAAGCATAAATTTTTTCAAAATCTCCTCCATCTCAGCGCTTACCGGACCATCCGCCCCAGTTCCAGGAGTGGTAATTCCCCCTGGGGCAATAGCATTGACAGATATGTTGTGTGGCGCCAGTTCCAAAGCTGTGTTTTTTGTAAATCCCCACAGACCGTGTTTAGAAGCATCATAAACTGCAAGCCCAACGGATGACGGATGCAGAGCGTCGATGGAAGTAATGTTTATAATCTTGCCACCTCGCCCCTGTTTTATCATCACCTCCGACACCGCTTTTGTGAAGAGGAAGACGCTTTTCAAATTAACCGCAATTATTTTCTCAAAATCAGCGGTCTTCATTTGCATAACCGGAATAGTCGGATAAATTCCGGCATTGTTTACCAGCACGTCAACTCCACCATGAGTTTTCATAGCAAAATCAGTAGCATCACCAACACTTTTTTCATCCGAAACATCGGTTTTTACAAACACAGCCTTAAAACCGGAACTCTCGATTTCTTTGACAGCGGCATTCCCCGCCTCTTCATTTATATCAGCGATTACTACATTTGCCCCAGCTTCTGCAAGTCGTCTGACAATCCCCAAACCTATACCCATTGCCCCACCCGTGACAATAGCTGTTTTGCCCACGAGATTAAACAAATCTGCAAGAGATTTTTGTTTCATAATATTTTAGTTAGATAATAACCGCTATATTATATACCTGAGTCTAGACATACTTATCCACACACTAACTTTTACATTACTTCACCACGTTTTGAAAATACACAATACCAAAGTTAGTGTGTGGATGAATCCACACCAACAGCCTCTTTAATATTGGCAAAACCATCTCGTTTTAACAGTTCCGCAAGGCCTTGATTAATCTGGCTTATGACCTGTGGGCCTTCAAAAATCATTCCGGTAATCAACTGGACAAGAGATGCTCCAAGCCGGATTTTTTTGTAAGCATCTTCCGCCGTGAAAACTCCGCCACAGCCAACAAGAATAAATCTCTGTCCCTCTTTTTTGTAAATATAAGAGAGCATGTCATCAGAAAGCTGTTGAACTACTTTGCCACTGAAACCACCCTTTGAAGGTATACCAGCGTCGATGATTTTTGGATTGTCTCTTTTTTTGCTCAAGTTTGTGCAAATAATACCGTGAACCCTGTGACGACGAGCAACATCAAGAAGAGCGTCTAACTCTGCATTACTGAGATCAGGGGAGAGTTTAATAAAAATTGGTTTTTGACTAGGAATCTTGTCTAAAGTGTCCAATAAGTGTTCAAGTTTGTCTGGAGCAATAAAGGGCTGACCACCGAGAGCATTCGGACAACTAATATTTATAGTTATGTAGTTACCAAAAGGCTCCATAGTGGCAAAAGCTTTTGCGTAATCTTTTATGGCATTTTCTAGAACCAAATTCTCCTCGCAATTCGTCATGGCAATACTCATGCCCATCGGGATGGTAAAAAACTTATCATGCAGTTTTTCTGCGATAGCCACACAGCCGTCATTTTTTAAACCATAATAAACGAGGAGACTTTTGGATTTTGGCAAACGCCACAGTCGAGGTTTAGCATTTCCTAAACACGGGTTTCCGGTGATAGAGCCGATTTCAGCAAAACCAAACCCAACAGACGGCAAAATATCTACAAGCTCTGCATTTTTATCAAAACCCGCCGAGAGACCAATGGGATTTCTGAAACTAATACCTAGCACATCCTGTATTAAAGCCGAATTTTCATAATCAAAAAAACTTTTTGTCATTCTCTGCCCCAAAGTATAGCGACCCAAAAAAGCACCAAATCCTGTCATGCAATCATGAACAAACTCCGGGTCATTGTGAAAAAAAACTGGTTTGAGAAGATTTCTGTACAAATTGGAAACAACTTTGTTTCGATAATATGTACGGGTCTCATTCATATTATTTGATGGTTATAGGGAATGAAATAGACGCGGCGTTTTGTGGTAAATCAGATGGATTGTCTCTATTCAAAACCAGAGTAGCTGGACCTGTGTATGAGTCCGGTATTTTAATATCTGCTTTGAAAGGAACAAAGTCAGGAGTCATCCACTCGCCTTCTGCCTGAGCCGGAGTTGCCACCAGTACTTTTCCGTCTTTATCCAAAACCTCCACTGGAAAAGATGCCTCGAAAAACCATGTTCCACGAGCTGATCCTGTTACCAAAAATTCTTTACCGACGACGGCATCCGGAATAGGAAATGTGACTTTTATATTGTCAGCCGTTGCGTTGGTGTAAGTGATAGGGTGTTTAGGAGGAGTAAAAAATCCATTTAAGAATATAGAATACATACCGAACAAAAACAGGACAAGAAGAGCACAGGCTGTTAATACATATATAATATTTTTCTTCATGTCATTATGCAGAAATTGCTGATTCCTCCTGTCTCTCTTTAGTCATTGTCACTCTTGTTCCTCCTCCAGCCTCCTTACTATAGGCAACAGAATCAAATGATCCTTTCATGACCATAATCCCTCTACCACTGGCCTGTAGCGCTTTCTCTCCCTCCGCCACATTTGGTGGGTTTTCAAAGTCAAACCCTGTACCCTCATCAGTAATAGTCACAGAAACCTTTCTATCATCAACTTCAATATCAACGTGAACTTTTTTTTCACTAGGGTTTCTTTCTTGTTCCGCTTCTGCTATTTGGCTAATGGTTTGATCACTGTTCTCGGGCATTGCAACTCCTAAATTTCCATGAGCAATAGCATTTGCAAGAGCTTCTCGAAATGCAATTTGCAAATAAAAAACATTGTCAGACTCTCTGTCCCATCCTGCTTCAACAAGCCTGTCAACAAATGCATCAGCGGCTGAATCAACTAAATGTATATCAGTAGGCAACTCCCAGTTATTACCAGCAAACATTTCATTACTTTTTGGAGCATCAAGTCCCATATAAAACTAATCTAACATTTTATAAAACCTTTTTCAAATCAGTTGGGCTTTTATATGAAAAAAGCCTCTGGACGACGCGCTAGGCAACGGACGGGGCTTCTTCATTCGTACTTACAGAACATTTGCCATGGCTGGGGCACGGCAAGAGGTATGAGTAAAGCCTTAAACAGTCAAGTAATCAATTATTTTATTTTCTATTTGACCAACTTTCTAAAAACTCTTTTGAATTAAGTGTTTTGCCATATTAGTTTTTCAATATTTGCAATATATCCTTTCATATTGTGTGAGTTAATTGGTAAAAGTTATGGTGAGCTGAAGTACAGTAGCAAACAAAACCCAAACTAAATATGGAATGTTTACATATGTAACCCATTTTACATGTGGATAGACAGCAACCAGCGCCCACACCAAAGTTCCAAGAACTAGAAGAATATCAAGCGCCGCAAGAAAATTATTTTGCAAACCAAATTGTATCGGAGTAAAAGCGAAGTTGAATATTAGATTGAGAACAAATGGCAAAACTATGATAAAAGAAATCTTCTTGGCAAAAAATAGATAACCGACATATCCATATGATATTGCGATTATTGTATAAAGAGCTGTCCATACTGGAGCAAACAGCCACGTTGGCGGAGCCCACATCGGCTTTGATAGAGTTTGGTACCACTCGTATGTTTTCATATCATTCTACTATATCTATACATCTATAGTAGTAATTATGTTAGTGAATAATACCTAAAGTATATCACTTATAATTTGTATTATGTCTGAGTTGTGAACTCTCTAAACTTTGGCTGCCCGACATGGACTCGAACCACGATACCTAGGACCAAAACCTAGTGTCCTACCATTAGACGATCGGGCAATATTCGATCAACGCTCTAATTTATAACACATTTAGACTTTATTTTCCATTTATTTTCTTAAATAAAGTATATAATCAATATAACCAATTACACTTAACTTTAGCGGTCGCGAGATTTAAGTGTAATTGGAATTTATTTTTCTAATGGTAGAGCAAACGATTTTCGAAAACTCTTGTCGTTCTCTATGGAATCAACAATAAGATACAGAAGGTCTTTGCCGACTTTGAAATCCGCTTTCAGTAAATTGATCAAATCTTCGCAATCATAAGGGTATATCCAAGCACTATTTTGAAGTTTGAGAAATCCCATACTTAAAAGAGTGTTTCGAATTTTATCCCTGAGGCCTTTTCTTCTTTCCGGTATATCAAATATAAGCATCCGCCACCTACCATCCCATTTGCGAGGTCTATTCATTTTCCAATCATTCATTTCCAAAAAGTCTAGACGAGTTTGGCCTTTATTGGTCAATTCGAGAAATCCTTTTTCATATTTCAAAAGACCATCTCTAATAAGATTTTCTCTAGATCTATTCATGATTTCTTCTTGTCTCCTTCCTGAAAGCAGACCAAATGATTTTAAGCATTGAACAGCATTTGGAGCGACAAGCGCAATACTTAACAATCCCGCCATTTTGACAGAAGTGAGAATAGCTTTCTGAATATCCTTTCTTGACTTTCTTTTGCGAGATTTAATTTCGATATTCCCCATATATGAAATATTATCACCTCCACTTAAATCTCGCGACCGCGTAAGTTAAGTGGGTATCAAGAGGAACCGCCCTATCTGCCTATTTGTAAATTCCACCTGACTCAATTCCATTAATCATTTCAGCTCCATGAACGCATTTATGTAGTGCACAGCCAAGCCGCCAAAACTTTTATTTTTTGCAAATGCTTTTTGGATATTGGTGGTCTGGCTTTTGAGATAAGCTCGAGAAGTGTTGTGAAATGTGACGTATGATGGCATAACATCGCCCGTTTCCTGAGCCACTACTATTTTAGTCTGGTGAGAATCAGCCGTCCTAATCTCGTCTTGAGAAATTTCCACCGAGCTGTCCTCGCCAAGACTCCAATTGCGATACGACATGATAATTATTTTACTTCCCTCTCTCTGATCTAGCACTGAAAGCAAGTGATCAATGGCAAACCCTGAGACATTTTTGTAGACAAATTTTGGTGAGCCACTTGATTTATCATAAAACTCTGGAATAACTACCATGAACTGCAAATCGCTATCCGAAAGCTGAGAGACCGTCTGGTCAACAAGTTTTATAAAACTTACAAGGACATCTGCCTTTTCTTTTTTGTACCTATCTAGCAGATACGGCTCGACATCATACTGAAAACCTCGCAGTTTGGTTTGGTGGTTTTTATTGAACTCAATAGCATAGTTAACGGTAGCAAAAGCTTTGTATGTATTACCATCCTCGGCCCAGTTTCGCCAACCAGCCTCGGCGTCAACACTTATGCCGTTTTTATTTGCAAGTTGTATAAACGCCGCAAGCACAGCATCAAAAGCTTTTTTCTTAGCAATTTTCTCTGAACCATCAGGCATAACATATATATCCAAATAAGAATCAATAGAAATATAAATGTTTTTTATTCCCCTGTTTTTTGCGTTAGATATTATCGTTTTTCTGTATTGTGGAGTAATAGAAAGAATCGGAGTCCACAACCATGTGCCGTTTTCTGGACCTTCGGATTTTATGACATCACTGTTTTTATTTATGGAACTTATGATATTTGCAAACTGATTTACGTTATTAGCAAATGTTATCTGTCGAAACTTTGGCGCCGTAGCTATGGCGTTTTCTGTAATATGCTCATCCGAGTATTGAACTGGATATGGAGTTGTTGCAAAACTAACAAATTCTAGTTGCCTTGGAACTTTAACAACTTTATATAAAATAATAGAGACAATAAAAACACACATAACAAAAATAAATGATATGGATGGTCTGTATTTGTTAAACTTTTGCCGTTGTTTCATTTATTTAGAACAAATGGTTACTAACGCCAGTTCAAGAGGAAGTTGTGAAATATACGCACCTGTCGTGCGTTCATACGCCGTCAAAAGTTCGACCAGGGTTTGGGACGAGAAATTATCGCCCGTCTTGGCTAGACCCGAAACAAACTCAAACTCTTTTTCAGACAAATCATCTTTGACAGAGTTTCCTGCGCCAAATCGCACCAACATAACCGCGCGAGTTGTATGGAGTATGAGTTTTAGAAATACGGACATATCTATATTTTGACTAACTGCTTTTTTTACAACAGTTAAACCGCTGAGTAAATCTTTTTCGGCAATGGCAGAGACCACGCCATGGACCAGTTCGATTGCCGGAGCACCAGTAACCAGACGAACCTCTTCTTCGGATATTTTCTTACTTTGGGAGTATGCTAAAATCTTCTGAACAATCCCCAGTGTATCCCTGAAAGAGCCGTCACCGAGAAGTGCGATGATCTCGGCTGAAGGCTCGTCGATTCCATATCCTTCTTTTTTGGCCGTTGCCATTGCAACTTTCTTCAAAATTTCTTGAGAAGGCTTTTTGAAAGCGTAAACCTCACATCGAGAAAAAATAGTTTCCAAAATCTTGTGGGTTTCCGTGGTGGCAAGAATAAAAACCACATGAGTTGGTGGCTCCTCCAGAGTTTTAAGCAAAGCGTTTGAAGCCGACTTGGAAAGCATATGGACCTCGTCCAATATATAGACTTTGTATTTTGATTCAAAGGGTAACGTGAAAACTGACTCGTTCAACGCCCGAACATCCTCAACCGAAGTATTTGAAGCCGCGTCGATTTCATAAATATCGTTTGGTGATGTTCCGATTCCGCTTGCAAAAATCCTAGCTACAGAGGTCTTGCCCGTTCCTCGAGTACCAGAAAAAAGATAAGCATGAGAGATGTCTCCCGACTTGACCTCGGCTTCTAGGACCTTGACGATGTGATCCTGACCGATGACATCGCCAAACTTTTTCGGCCTGTATTTTCGATAGAGAGCTTCTGACATATTTATCCGCACACTAACTTTGCTCTTGTCTCCCTGTTGCCACATTAACAATCAAGCAAAAGTTAGAAATTATATCTAAATCTAAGATATACATCTATATTTTGAGACTGAATGCAACGAGAGCAAAGTTAGTGTGCGGATATAGTATAACAAAAAACACCGCTCGTATGCGAGTCGGCGTTGGATACCTCGGGGTCTCGTCCCGACCCCGAGGTATAAAGTCTGATCTAGCGATTGCAATCTCCTTTCAGAGAATGCGGGGAGACACCAGCTGCGTCTCGGAGCTATGTAAATCGGCGTGCACTTCATGCACATACCGACGCCCCCAAGACGCCCCAGCACGTCAAGCCCTAAAAATCACAGTAAGAAACGCGAGAGCCATTAAGACCCAGTTATGGGTCGCCGGGAAACATCCCGCAGTATCCCGCTACCCCATACCTGTGATTTCTACTTATAGAATCTGCTTATATGAAAAATAAGTCAAGTCAGACTAGCTAGATACTCTCCCACAACAGCCTCCACTTCCCCAGCATCTTTGGCTTCCATCAGTTTCAATCTTAGTTCTTTTGCATCAGGCCAACCCGTCACGTAGGCTTTGTAGTGTTTTTTCATTATTGCAAAACTTTTGTATGGCAATATTTCTTCAAAAAGTTTCGTGTGCTCAACCATTATTCTCAACCTTTCTGGAATCGAGACCTCCTTATCTTTCGTGTCAAGGACTGTCCTTGACATCTGGAGTGGTTTGTTAAAAAGCCACGGGTTTCCGAAAATCGCGCGACCGAGCATGACACCGTCACATCCGGTTTCTTCACACTTTCTCCTAGCGTCATCAGTGCCTACGACATCTCCATTGCCAAAAATCAGCGTCTGACTTTTCTTGCCACTAGAATCAAAAAATTTATTTCTTATCTCCACAGCTTCCTTCACATGCTCCCAACGAGCAGGAACAGAGGACATTTCTTTTCTGGTTCGTGCATGGATTGTTATCACCGCGGGATTGGTCTCAAGAAGTGCCGGTAGCCATGTATCAAGTTCATTTTTATTGTAACCAATACGCGTTTTGACACTAACGGGTATGGGACCCAAGGTCCGACCTTGGGAGTTTGGGTTTTTAAGGTCGGACCTTTGGAATGCTTTCTCCGCACCTCTCATGGCCGCGCGAATAATTTTTTGAGCATTTTTATAATCTTTTATATGAGCTGAACCACTTCCCTGCTTTTCCACTGATTTGTCGGGACATCCCATGTTTATATCTATCCCATCAAAACCTAGATCACACGCCAGCTCCGCCGCTTTCTCCATCATCTCCGGTTTACTTGTGAAAAATTGGGCCACGATAGGTCTCTCGGCTTCTGTGAAAGCCAGATCTTTTATTAGATGTTCATATCCTCCCATAAACAGACCGTCAGCCGAAACAAATTCTGTCCACATGACGTCCGGCTTACCATATTTTGCAATGATGCGACGAAAAGCCGCATCCGTTACGTCAGCCATGGGCGCGAGAACCATGATAGGGCGTTTGAGTTGATGCCAGAAGTTCATATTTATAAATTATCTTAACTTAGACGAGAAGTTCAACATTATAAATTTAAAATTTAGACTTTAGAATTTATAGTTAATTTTTAAATTTTAAAGTCTAAATTTTAAATTGCTATTTTATTTTGTAAAATAGCTTATTTCCATATCTCAGATCAATATACTCGACAGGGAGAACTCCGCTTGTGCTAGTAGCCAATACTTGTGTACGCAAAAGCGCTTCAAGATTTTGAGCAACAGTTGCTAAGGGCAAGCGCATATCAAACATAATCTGTCCGCCACCGGCAATAACTAGACTAAATTCCCCGCCATCTTTTGCAATCATATATTGAGGCCGAAGTGAAAGTTGTTTTGTCTTTATTATAAAATCAGAAAGCTCGGCGAACTCTGTGCTACTTGCTATATATTCCGTGCCGATTGGATTGTTTCCGGAAATCGAACCATAAAATTTGAAATAGGCATCACCCGAGAAGTTTGGGGCTTTGGCAAAAATGGTTGAATTCTGGTCTAGGAAATAGCACGTTCGCTCTGCTGAGCTCAGTACGCCCTCGCTCCCGCTCGGTTGCACTTCTGACCCAGCATTCAAGCTTGGTCGCACTTCTCCTGGATTACCTTCGCACCACATGGCTACTGGTTTGCGTTCTTTTATTTCCACCACCAAAGTTTTCAGATCTTTTCTGTGAATACTTATGGTGTCAATTCTTTTAAAACTTTCCTTGAGATAGTCCGCTAGGCCTCCCTCGGAATACCAAAAAGTGTTGTTCTTTGGGAAAAGCCAGAGATACGAGCCGGACAAATACTCTCGGGATTTGGCATCGACATCGGTCTCTGTAACCAAAACACCTCCAGAAAGTTCAACCTTTGATATACGAATCTGTGGTCTGTGAGAAACATAAGAAACAAGAGCGACGAGAGCTACGATGATAAAAATAATTAACCCATACCGAAAAAGTTTTTTGTTTCTCTTTTTTCTCAGGTATACCTCGTGAGAGAGTGATGACGAAGTTGAGGAAATCATAAGGTAGTAAATTTTTAATTTAAAATTTAGAATTTAGACTTAATTTTTAAATTCTAAATTAAAAAGTCTAAATTACAACTATTTCCTTGAAATAGTTGTTTGACCGTTCATGTACGGCTGAAGCACTTTTGGAATTTTTATCGAACCATCAGCCTGCTGTCCGTTTTCTACAATCATAATAAGTGGCCTACCAGAAAGAGCGGTATTGTTTAGCGAGTGAGCAAACTTCATTTTGCCGTCGTCATCTTTGTAGCGGATGTTTAAGCGACGAGTCTGAAAATCGTGAAAGTAAGAAGCCGAGCCTGTCTCGCGATACGTATTTTCCGATGGAAGCCAGACTTCGATATCATATTTTTTGACCTGTCCCAACCCGAGATCCCCTCCACAATTCGCTACGACGTGATATGGCAAACCCAAAGCCTCCGTAATCTCCTCTGTATTGCGCTGTATTTCCTCATGATATTTTACTGACTCGGCGTGTGAAGCTTCGCACAAAACAACTTGTTCAAATTTATAAAACTCGTGCACACGCAAAATACCCCGAGTGTCCTTGCCATGACTTCCGGCCTCACGACGAAAAGAAGAAGAGAATCCAAGCATTTTTATTGGCAAATCTTTTTTTTGCAAAACTTCATCCATGTAGTAGCCCATCATTCCGACTTCGGCCGTACCCGCCAGATATTCGCCATCTTGAGTTTTATACAAATCCTCCTCGCCCTGCGGAATATAGCCAGTACCCATAAAAGTTTCTCTTTTTAAAAGCGTAGGAGCAATCATCGGCACAAAGCCTTCCTTTTTGGAAAAGAAATCCTCGACAAATCTCCACAAGGCAAACTGCAGTCTTGCGCCATCGCCTCTGAGAAAGTACCCTCGAAAGCCCGCCACTTTTACCCCACGCTCGATGTCGAGTATGCCGAGATTTTGCATAAGCTCGATATGGTCTTTCGGTGTGAAATCGAACTTTGGAATATCGCCCCCAAAAAGAGACCATCGTTTAAGCTCTTTATTGTCTTTGTCGTCCACACCATCAGGCACGGATATATCGGGTATGTTTGGCACAGCTACCATCAGTACCTGCCAGTCGTGCATAACCGTTTTCAGCTCCTCTTCTTCTTTTTGCAACTCGTCCTTGACCAACTTCATCTCGGCTATCATTTGCTCTTTTTCAGCCTTGTCAGAGATTTTGACTATTTTCTCACTAACTTCATTTTGTTCGGCCCTCTTCTGCTCGATAGAAGTCATAAGCTCACGACGCTTGTCATCAAGTTTGAGAAGTGCTTCCACATCAAACTGGATGTGCTTTTTTAGAGCTCCAGCAGAAATAAGATCTTTGTTTTCCCTTATGAATTTTATATCTAGCATAGCCATAGTGTACCAAACACTATTGGAATTTTCAATTTACAATTTCCAATTTTCAGTCAATTTTCAATGACTTAATTTATAATTTCCAATATAATAAAGCTATGGAAATTAGAGATTTATTGAAAAAAGATTTTCCTCCACTCCTGCTTCAAATACACGACCCGCCGGAAAAAATGCGAATCGTGGGCGAGTTGCCGAAGACGGAGAAATATTTATCTGTGGTTGGTTCAAGAAAATATAGCGAGTATGGGAGAAATGTTTGTGAGAAATTAATTGAAGGCTTGCGTGGATATTCTATTACCATAGTGTCCGGTCTGGCTTTGGGTATTGATTCAATCGGACATCGTGCGGCTCTGAAAACTGGTTTACCAACTGTGGCGGTTCCCGGATCTGGGCTTTCGGAAAAAGTTTTATATCCTCACAGCCATAGAAAACTTGCTGAAGAAATTGTAGAAAGTGGAGGCGCACTCATTTCTGAATTTGAAGATAGCTACCCCTCGTTTCCATATAATTTTCCACAACGCAATCGAATCATTGCGGGAATAAGTCAGGCAACACTAGTTGTCGAAGCGGAATTGAAATCAGGCACACTCATCACTTCAAAATACGCCACCGAATACAACCGTGATGTTTTCACCGTACCGAACTCTATTTTTTCCAAAACTTCCGAGGGGCCACACATGCTTCTGCGACTTGGGGCAACACCCATAACACAGTCAAGTGACATAGTCACAGCTCTCGGCCTGCGCCCGCGCGACGAGCTGGTCCAAATGCGTGACTACTCCGACTGCTCGACGGACGAACGCGAGCTGATTGAGCTTTTGCACGAGCCGCTTTCCCGAGATGAAATAATCCGCCGCCTAGGGAAACCAGTTTACGCGGCTCAGACTATAATTGCTACGATGGAGATAAAGGGACTGATTGAGGAAATGATGGGTGAGATACATTTGAAATAGAATTTGTGTTCAAGTGGGGAATGTGTGCATTCACCACTGGGGACCACTCGTCCCACCAGGAACAAGAGCAGCATTCTGTGAAAGATGTTGGTCGAAACGAGTCGAGGATTCGTGGGTAGGAAGACCACCTCGTCCGCTCGGGCAAATGGCCACTGGAGTTGAGACAACTCCGTAAGACACTCCGTCGTTCTTGAGAGCCTCGTGATTCCATCACGAGGCTCAATTGTTTTTAATCAATGGTATGAAACCCCAGGGCAAGCCCTGGACCCCTGTTCCGCCCCAGAGGGGCGGGGTTTTTACCATTGCTACTCCTCGTTCGGACGCTGTGAATGTGATTACACATTCACGCGCTCCTCTCTCGTCGCAGATAAAATTGGACAAATATTTTTTTTGAGGTAATAATCAATAGCTATGAAGTTACTTATCGTTGAGTCCCCCGCCAAAGCCAAGACTATTTCAAAATATCTTGGAAGTGGATATGAAGTGGTTGCTTCTGTCGGCCATGTTCGTGATTTGCCAAAGTCGAACAAAGTGGCCATCGACATCGAGGGTGGTTTCGTGCCGCACTATGAAATTTCCAAAGGCAAGGAGAAAGTGGTCAATGGTATAAAAGCTTTGGCCAAAAAGTCCAGTGAAGTTCTGCTTGCAACTGACCCCGACCGCGAGGGTGAGGCGATAGCATGGCACTTGGCAGAACTTATTAATGATAAGGGCACAGAACATATAGTACATAACAAAAAAGTGAAGAGGGTTTCATATCAGGAAATTACTAAGGAAGCGATAGAGGAAGCTTTGAAAAATCCACGGGATATCGATCAGAATTTGCGACAAGCGCAGGAAGCAAGGCGAGTCCTCGATAGGCTCGTGGGATACGACTTGTCGGGTTTGATATGGAAAAAAGTACGATATGGCCTCTCTGCCGGACGCGTCCAATCCCCCGCTCTGCGCATTATCATGGAGTGCGAGAGAGAAATCCGGGCTTTTAAGTCTCATGCTTTCTGGATTATTTCAGCAGAGATCTCTTCCCTAGGCAACGCCTCGGATACCTCAGATAAATCTCCCGAGGCGTTGCCTAGGGGAAAACAGATTTTTACTGTTGTCTGCGAAGAAGAACCAACAGATAAAAAAGAAATGGAGCGGATTGTGGAAATTGCAGAAAAGGGAGGAAAGGAAAACAGCTGGTTTGTGAAAGATGTAAAAGAGACGGATGTGAAAAAATCCCCTCGTGCGCCTTTCATAACCTCCACACTTCAACAGACAGCATCATCACGGCTAGGATTTTCTCCATCAAGAACAATGGGTATTGCACAGAAATTATATGAGTGTGGACATATTACATACATGCGCACGGACTCGACAAACTTGAGTGGTGTTGCTATAGCACAGATTGCGGCAGTGGTGGAGAAAAAGTTTGGTAAAGAATATTTACAAATACGAAAATTTGCAACTAAATCCAAAAACGCACAGGAGGCGCACGAGGCTATACGCCCAACACATTTTGAAGCCGAGCATGTCGGTTTTAATGATGAACAGAAAAAACTTTATAAGCTCATATGGCGACGAACTGTGTCATCGCAAATGAAAGATGCTCTGACACTTCGAACCAAAATATCAGCAAATGTGTCAATGTCAAGGACTGTCCTTGACACACATATTCCGGATTTTTCTATAACTGGTTCGCAAATTAAATTTGCTGGATGGCTCCTCGGAGATCCGGCTTCGCGAGGAGATGATGTTGAATTGCCAAAAGTCAAAATCGGTGAGGCTCTTAATTTGAAAAAAATTAATACAGAAGAAAAGCAGACCGAACCACCAGGAAGATACTCTGAAGCAGGATTGATTAAGGAACTTGAGAAAAGAGGCATAGGAAGGCCTAGTACATACGCTTCAACCATAAAAACTTTGGAGGATAGAGGTTACGTGGAGAAAGTGAGCAAGGCACTGGTACCCACTGACACGGGCGATGTTGTATCTAGTTTTTTGGAAGCAAATTTTGCCGAGTACATAAGCGACAGCTTCACGGCTGACATGGAAGATAAACTCGACCTCATAGCCGAGGGTAAGGAAGAATATGTAAAAACATTGGCTACTTTTTATAAGCCATTTTTGGCCGATGTAAAAGCCAAGGAAAAAATTGATAAGATCACAAACCTGGGTGACGCCGGTCTCGAATTCCGATGTCCAAAATGTGGCAAAGATATGATTATAAAACTTTCTCGAAACGGCAAGTTTCTTTCCTGTTCTAACTATCCTGACTGTGAAGGTGCTTTGACTATGGCGGGAGAGGAGATTAAAAAGGATGAACCCGTAGGAGTTGATCCGGAATCTGGTTTGCCGATTTTTGTAAATATTGGAAAGTACGGGCCATATGTTCAGGTTGGAGAGAGGGTGAAGGGCAAGGGTTCGAAAAAAGCAATTAAGCCAAAAATGGCATCAATACCGAGAGAGAAAGATTTGAGCACGGTGACATTGGCTGATGCACTAAAATATTTGTCGCTTCCGAAAGTCTTGGGGGTTCATCCTGATACCGGTGAAAAGATAACGGCAAACATTGGACGTTTCGGGCCATACATAGTACATCAAAAAGATTTTCGCTCTCTGAAAGAAGATGATGTGTACACAATAGAACTTCCCCGCGCACTAGAAATTTTGCAGGAAGAGAAAAAAAGGCGTGGTTTCAAAAAGAAATCAAAGTAATTGTAATCTATCCTATTTTGACTACAATTGGGGAATGAACAATGTAAAAGAAATTACATCTTTTTTGGATAATCCAAGCCCAAAAGATCTTGATTTAATCCAAAAAGCCTATGCTTTTAGCCAAAAAGCTCATGAGGGTCATCTCCGAAAAAGCGGTGGGCCATATTTTGATCACCTCTTTGCAGTAGCAAAAAATATCGCCGAACTGGGTATGGGAGTCTCAACTATTGCTGCTGGCTTTTTGCATGACTGCATAGAAGATAGGAAAACTACAGCAGAGGATATAAAAAAGGAGTTTGGTGATGAGATTTTATTTCTTGTGGAGGGTGTGACAAAACTTGGAAAAATAAAATACGGGGGTACAAACCGATACAATGAAAGTTTACGTAAATTTTTCTTAGCGGTCTCAAAAGACTTGAGAGTATTAATCATAAAGCTCTGTGATCGCTTACACAATATGCAAACCTTGGAGTTTCTTCCAAAAGAGAAACAACTTAGCATCGCCCAAGAGACTCTGGAAATATACGCCCCTTTAGCATACCGATTAGGAATCAAAAAACTGCAAAGAGAGTTGGAGGATTTGTCTTTTGCTTATCTTTATCCGGAAAAATCAAAAGAGATAAAAAAAATAATGAAAGAGAAAAGAGGAGAAGTGGAAAAGCATCTGGACAAATTTCAAAAATCCTTAAAGAAAGAGTTGGCCAAAAACGGTATCACCGATTTCAGCATGGACCACCGTGTCAAAAGCATATATTCCCTCTACAAGAAAATGCAGAAGTACAAGGAAAATGTAGAAAACATTTATGATATCTCGGCTTTGAGAATAATTGTTTCGAAACTTTCTGATTGCTATAAAATACTAGGCATAATACATGGTTCATGGAGACCTCTTCCGGGAAGGATCAAGGACTATATTGCCTCACCAAAGTTAAATGGTTACAAATCTATCCACACCACTATATTTACCGGTGACGGAGGTATTATCGAAGTTCAGATACGAACGGAAGATATGCATAAAGAAGCCGAGCATGGAATAGCCTCGCATCTATCATATAAAGAAGAAGGTGTGGCGGGATGGATTAAAGAGCTGATCGAATATCAAAAAGAGGCTGGGGATGAATTCGTAGAAGGAATCAAACATGACTTTTTTGAAGAACGTATTTTTGTCTTCACGCCCATCGGCGATGTTATTGATCTGCCAAAGGGTTCTTCGACCATAGACTTTGCCTATGCAATACACACCGACGTCGGTGACCATATGTCAGGAGCAAAGGTCAATGGAAAGATGGTAGCCATAACAAGCACACTGGTTAGTGGTGATCGGGTGGAGATAGAAACCAAAAAAAGTGCCAAACCAAATCAAAAATGGTTGCCGTTTTGCAAGACAACAATGGCAAAGAGGCGAATCAATAACGCCTTGGACAGTAAAAAATAAATCTCTTACTCACCAACCCTTTTTCCAGACCGCATAAATCGTTGGTACGATTTTGCTTAGCCTCGACGATCTAGGAAATTATAGTCGGATTACCTTCTTAATTTCCAAATCGTCTGCGGAGTCTTCCAAAAGATTTGGTTCGACGAGGTTTATTTTTTACATTTATATACTAAAATTTTTTATCGAGTATATCTCATCCTCACTATTCTCTTCTTGCTTCTTTTGCTCTGGAGTTCTGTCATCCAAGTCAGCCAGCGTCATATCAGCTAGTTTTTCGTCGCGAACATAGTTTGGGACAAATTCGTTTACTGGCGGGATCGGGTTGGCTCCTATGTGCTTGTCTAGAAGTTCTGTTGGGGATTTTGTTTTATTTGATTTCAAAAGTTCCAATATCCCCTTCAGATCTTCAGTTGAGAAAAAATCTATCAAAATCTTACCACCGTTTTCACGCTTTTCTATGGAAACTCGCGTACCAAGTGTCTCGGTTAGTTTCTCTTCCATTTCCTGTGTTTCCGGGTCAAGAGTTGCACCCTTCTTCCTGATTTTGTCATAAGCGATACGACGACTTATGGCTTCTGCCTCGCGAACAGTAAGCTTTCTGAACATTATTTCTTTAAACAACGTATTCTGTTCTTCTGGTCTGTCACCGAGCATCATGAGAGGTCTAGCGTGCCCTTCGGAAATTTTACCTTGAGATAGTGCGTCCAAAATTTCAGGAGGAAGAGCAAGAAGACGGACAGAGTTGGAAACATACTCGCGACTCTTTCCAACTTTTTTGGCGATTGCCGTGTGTGTAAAACCAAACTCGTCTATCAAACGCTGGAAAGCACGAGCACGATCAACAGGATTGAGATCCTCGCGCTGAATGTTTTCTATTATAGCCAGCTCAAGTTTCATCAAGTCGTTGCCTTCATCTCCCACTTTTATCAGAACAGGCACCTGTGAAAGTCCAGCCAGTTTAGAGGCGCGAAGACGGCGCTCACCTGCTATGAGTTCATACTCCACAGCCAGTCCCCCGTCCTCTTTTGGCTTTTCTACACGAGTTACGACAAGGGCCTGCAACACACCGTACTGTCTTATGGAGTCAGAAAGGCTTTGCATTTGAGCGGGGTCAAACTCCCGCCTTGGCTGAAAGGGGTTTGGATGTATTTTGTCCACATCAACCCAGAAAATAGAATCGTTATAAAATTGTGACATGATGATTAGTTAAAAGTTGAAAGTATAAAGTGTGAAAGTCCAATAATAATATCACGGAACAACTATGAGCTCAAATGATTAATGCATAATCGATATGCTATAATCCGCCTGATGGAAAAAACAACAAGCGAAACTGACAATTTCAAGATAGTCGGAGGGAGGAAACTTTCTGGCACGATACAGACAAACACTTCCAAAAACGGTGCCATGGGACTGTTTTGTGCATCACTTCTGAATAAAGCAGAGACCATACTGCATGGTATTCCTCGCATAGAGGAAATATTTCGTATTATAGAAATATTTGAAAGCATAGGAGTAAAAGTGGAATGGATTGGAAAAAACTCTGTTAGAATTACTCCACCCAAAAAGTTTCATATTGAAAAAATAAACAGTAAGGCATCTAGTAGAATCCGTTCAATAATAATGGGAATCGGAGCTTTAATACATTTCGAGAAAAAATTTAGCCTACCACACGCCGGCGGATGTAAAATGGGACAGCGAACTATTGCCGCTCACAAATATGGTTTGGAATCATTGGGTGTAAAAATTTTGACAAAAGAATCCTATTACGAAATTTCCTGTAATAAATTGAAACCAGCGGACATTGTCCTCTACGAAGCCTCAGACACCGCTACAGAAAATCTTCTTTTGACTTCAGCATTGATTCCCAGCCAAACCACTTTGCGATTTACCCCACCGAACTACCAAGTCCAAGAGGTTTGTTTTTTCTTGGAAAAATGCGGAGTAATAATTGACGGAATTGGCACATCGACTCTTGTAGTCCATGGAATAAAGGAGATAAACAAACCCATAGAGTATTTCAACAGCGAAGACCCGACAGAATCAATGATGTTTATTTCTGCCGCTATTGTCACAGGCTCCACGTTGTCTATAACACGATGCCCGATTGACTTTTTATCCCTTGAACTTTTGAAACTTGAGAAAATGGGACTAAATTATGAAAAATCAGAAATATATTTCGCTCAAAACGGCCGAACTCGTTTGTGCGACATCACGATCCACCCTTCCCTACTCCAAGCTTTAGGCGAAAAAATCCACGCCTCGGCATATCCTGGAATTAACAGTGATAATTTGCCGTTTTTTGTGCCTATTGCTACAGCGACTAACGGCACGACACTGATTCATGATTGGATGTGGGAAAATCGGGCAATTTATTTTACCGAGTTAAATCACCTTGGCGCAAATATTGTTTTAGCTGATCAACATAGAGTTTTTGTCCAGGGGCCAACAGATCTGAAGGGAAATGATCTTGTGTGTCCCCCCGCTCTACGCCCAGCAACGATGATTTTGGTTGCGATGCTCGGTGCTAAGGGAGAATCCACTTTGCGCAATGTGTATTCCATAAAACGCGGATATGAAAATATAGCTGAAAGACTAAACGCTATTGGAGCAAATATAAAAGTCTTGGATTAATTAAACTGGTGTCGGAGGAGAGACTTGAACTCTCATGATGTTGCCATCAATGGATTTTGAGTCCATCGCGTCTACCGTTCCGCCACTCCGACATGTAATGTATAATAACGGAAATGAGAGAAAAATCAAGCAAAAATAGTTCTAAAATTCTTGTAATTCTTGGCCCAACAGCCACGGGCAAGAGCGGTTTGGCTGTAAAACTCGCTCGAAAATATAAGGGCGAGGTGATTTCTGCTGATTCGAGACAGGTTTACAAAGATTTGGATATCGGTACGGGAAAAATTACGAAAAAAGAGATGCGAGGTGTTCCCCACCATATGCTAGACATAGTATCGCCAAAAAAAGTTTTTACGGTAAGCGAATGGAAGGAAAAAACGGAAAAAATAATTAAAAACATAATCTCTCGAGGCAAACTGCCCATAATCTGTGGGGGCACTGGATTTTATATTCAATCAATAGTTGAAAATGTTATCCTACCAGAAGTACCACCAAATAAAGTATTGCGAAAAAAATTAGAGAAAAAAGGTTTGGCGGAATTACAAACAATCTTGGTTAAATTAGACCCAAGACGATTTTCAAATATTGATATTAAAAACCCTGTGAGACTAATACGAGCCATTGAAATTGCAACAGCACTAGGCAGAACTCCGGAAATAAAAATGGGTGAAAATCCTTACAAATTTTTACAAATAGGATTGAGGTTGCCTGATAAAGAATTAAAAAAGAGAATACATGTTCGCCTATTCGCGCGAATTAGAGCAGGCATGATAACCGAGGCAAAAAATCTACATAAAAACGGCCTATCTTGGAAACGTATGAGAGAGCTTGGTTTGGAGTATAGATATCTCGCCGATTTTATGGAAAAGAAAATTACGAAAGAAAACTTTATCAAAAAACTCGAAACCGAAATCTGGCACTATGCCAAACGCCAAATGGTCTGGTTTAAGAGAGACAAAAGAATAAAATGGTTTAAACCTGGTGAAATAACTAGGATTTAGAGAGAAATTAAGAGATTCCTTGCCCCGTAGTAGAGCGAAACTCACTACAGGGTTGATTAAAAATTGGTTTTGTAGTAAAAAGAATAGTGGAGGGTAATTGTGACCAGTCCCGAGTCTTGCACTGAGCATGACGGCCAAGCCCTACTGCTTGGCATGGTCATCATGACCATAGTGATCGTCTTCGGTTTCCCGTTCCTTCTTCGATGGTTGGTAGTATCACTGTTCTCCTGAGAGCTACCAGCCTGTCCCCACGCGTAAGCTGAGCGCGTGGGGTTCGTCGTATATGCGGAACACTGTTGAGGCTGTTAGAACTTGGTATGAGAGCCAAAACACAATGTTTTATGTACCAATCTTAACATAACACGCTCCAAGCTTCGTATATGGTCCAGGGGGTGGAGGTGCATCTACCCCCGACTTTGGCAGGGGGTGGTGAGGAAATACCGCCAATAGGTCATCCCATGCAATAAAGGGTGTTTTTGGGGTGGGGGGGTACATACCCTACCCAAGCTTTTCTATAAAAACAGATTAGTCAAAATCTATTTTTTATTTTTCTGATTTTTTGGGCTGTCCACAACTTTATATTGAAATTTTATTTGCAATGAAAACTGTATGTAGTATAATTATGGTACCGATGAATAAGTCATTGGTGGACAGCACTCGACAAGATGTTTTTTGAAAGATTTGGTGGAAAGCATTTTGGGGAAGGAAACTTTCCCAGGTGTAAACTTGAGGGGTAACTCCCAGAGTGCTGTCCACTAAATCGTTCCTAAAGCAAAAAGCCGAGTTGGGTTTATAAGATTAGCTATATAATAAGTAATCTAAACTATACCAACGGAAAATTGTGTCAGCCGTAACGGCTCGCCTAAAGAGCAAAGGCATTATTAGGATACAGATAGATAAAATAAAGTGGCTACACTCATATGTAGACCTTTTATTACTTTGCGTAACGGAAAAATACTTTATGCATGGGAAAAAGGTCTGAGAGCGTTTTGTTTTGAAGTTGACGAGGAAAAACAGAAAATGCCCCCTCCCGCAAAGAAGAAAGGCACTTCTGATAAAAAGAAAAAACTTTAATTGGTTTTTCTCTACTCCAAATTTTGGAGTAGGATGTGGGCTGGTAGTTCAATGGATAGAACAGTAGTCTTGAAAACTATACCCTCCCCAGGGCTGACCATTCTAAGGTCATGATATAGGTTCGAGTCCTATCCAGCTCACATCTTACGCCGAAATTTTATATAATAAAAAAGAGCTCCTCACGGAGACCGCAGACTTTTTTCTCTTTATCAGAAAAAAGTGGCAAGAAAACATAATTATTTGTGTATGTGTACCGTAAGGAATTATAGAGCACGGTACATTCGTGTAGGTTCATTATACTATTCCACATACATAAAAAGGTCAAGTTATCCACATTTTTGAAGTAATACAGCATTTTAGAAGAGTTTTTAGGAGGTAAAAGTTCATTTTGATGTACAGACATCTATGAATGACGACTCTTTCTAAAATCCTATTTTTTTGGGACAAACTTCGGAATAAAGACTATCTGTGATCTCACTTCCTTTTGGGTTTCTTTTAATTGCTTTTCAACTTGGCTTTTTACTTCCTGATATTTTTGAAATGCCAAAACTGTCTCTTTTTTAATTTGTTCCGGAGACTTTCCTTCTGTAGATATAAGTGCTATTAAGTTTCTCATATTAATTAATTTTTTATTACTTCATTTTTGAATTTAGACGACATCGTAAACATAATAAAAGCTGTAGCTAAATCAAATAAAATCCAAGTTCCTTTTGAGAAAATTAATGGTTCTATGGGATTAAAAAGAATAGCTATAACTACCATTGTTATTGCCCAACCTTTTGAATTTAATTTATAAGTCTGATAAGCGTTAGAAATTCCGACTATTGAGACTACCCATCGAAGTAATTGATAATAACCATATGGCCACATAGATGGAATTGCCAGTAGAAGCATTACTCCAGATACTATTGATAATATTTTATTAATTCTCATATAATTTTATCTATCTAAACCATTTTCCCGTAGACATTTTTCATAACCTGCTTTATCAATACTACCTTTATAGTTACCGACACTTATTAAACGACCAATACCGTTATCATCAGTCGGTATTCTAAAAGCATCAGGATAAGTTTTTATACACTCTTTTCTAATATTATTTGGTCTTAATTCAAACCAATAAAAAACAAACCCTAATATTATTAGTGATATTAAAATTACATATTTTTGTTGTTTTATCTTTTCCATATTAATTATTAAAGCCAACTAAATAATCGAGTGAACCAATTACTTTTTTCTGCAGTCTTCGCACTTGTTTGAGTATTAGTTTTAACTGCCTCCACCTTTGGTGTCTTATACTCAGGAGCTGGAGAAACGGAACCGGTCCCATTTGCCCCATAAGTGCTCTTTATAGGCTCTTTGGGCTGGGTAGTGCCTTTGGAGTTATGACAATGATACTCTCCATATGATAGCCCCCAATTAGGGCAATTAGTCTTGCAGGTGTGGCAACCTGATGAGTCTGTCCTTCCTGGGTGAGCAAAAGAAACTAAGGGAAAGAAAGTGAAACAGAATAATGCTATTAATAAAGTTAATTTTTTCATATTCAGTATCTATAAATTATTTAGTTTTATTTGATAATCAAGCTGTAATTGTTGTTGCTGAAGTATAAGTTTATTAATTTTATTATTTGCATCTGTAAGTAATTTTTGTGCCATTCCTTCTATAAAAGACATTGGAACTGCTCGGTTGTTATTCTGTTCTAGGTCTAAATAATACTTATTTTTTATATCAATAATTTGTTGGTCTATATAAGCTTTAGCATTATTATATTCTGTAACTAAATCCTGTTGTGCTCTCGCCCTAGCTCCCTCAGTGTAGGACATCGTCTCACCTTGAGTAGTCCTTTGTTGCGTGTTTTGCTGAGTTTCTTTTTGTTGCACTTGAGGGCTAAATGCATAGTTTACACAATCAGAGTATTGACTACCTGAGAGACCGATACAAGTTTTTTTAGAGTCATAATAGCGAGGACCTATGGTTGGGTCGCTAGTGGGCTGAACGGTTGTTTGTGTCTGGTCTATTTTAGGTGTTGATATTACATTTCCACTGGAGTCTATAACACTACCACTGGGTGTAGTGAAGGTTTTTTGTTCTACTGGTTTTTGGACTGATGTAGATGGTTGCGGAGAAACTGTCTGGGTCTTAGTTTTTGGACTTTCCTTTGTAGTTTGAATTTTCTTTTCTAATTCTTGGCGTTTTTCACTTTCTAATTTGAGTTGATTTTTTAATTCTTCAATCTCACTTTTAGCTTGAGTCGTAGTGGCTAGCCGAGCTGGTACTGTTTGGGAAGATTTATTTTTAACAGGGACTTTCCAAGTGAAAGGGTTCCACCAAGAAGCAAAAGTGACGGATGGAATTACTAGTATTATTAAAATAATAATTAGGAAATATTTTTTCATTGTAATAAGTTGAGTTTAGCATTAAAGACTTACCTAGACCAATGGATGGTCCTGGCCGAGAGTGTGGCTAGTAAGCACTAAACTCTTCTTGGTTTATATCATTAGTTTCAGCTGTCCCACCAATAACTGGGTTTAGGGTAACTTCAAATGTTCGGTAGTAGTAGCCATCGCTAGATGATCTTGTTGTATAGTCGAAATTCTCCTCAAAAACCGAGTAGCTAGAATTTCTTGTAAACTTTTTACTTATGGTATCCCAATCGTGACCTAAGTTAAAAACCAATCTGTAACTTCCATTAGAAATATTTTTTAAGGTGTAAGTGTTATTTGCTCCAATATAGACAGTCGCCACTGATTTGTCTGTAACCGTACTCACAAGTTTCGCTACTGCGTTATTATTGGTTCCATTTCTAATTTCTAAGTTTCCTGATCCTTGTAAATAGTAAGAATTTTTAGTAAGAAACTCTCCGTTTGAAAAAGAAACTATATTAGTTGGGGTTGGAACTATTGAGGGTTGTTGAGTCTTTTGAGGTGTTATTGTGGTTGCGACTACTGGGGTTACAGGTGGAGTGGTAACAGAATTTCCACTTTTGAATATCACATATGTAAATACAAGGATTACAAAAATTAGACCTCCAATCCAAAGCAATTTTGTTTTTCTAGGACTTCTATGAAATCTATCAGATAAACTCAAAAATGGACTCTCTTTACAATGGGGACAAGTAATATTGATAAATCTTTGTCTGTCTTTTGGCACTCTTATTTTTTGTTTACAGTTATCACATGTTATTATTTCTTTTTCAATTTCTGTGGTCCGAAAAGAATATTGTTTTTTGTTATTTAATGCTTTAGCTATCATGCTACCTCCCCAAATAAAACCTCCGATCCATATAATAGGAATACTTTTAATAAGCAGACTTGAAGCTGAGATGACTAAAATAACTATTCCTATAACAAGTTCTTTAGTATTAGAATTATTCATTAGTTGTCTGTAGTATTTAATATGGTTCTTATTTCCTCCGTGAAATCATATATAAGATTGTTTGAAATGATGACCCCTAAACTCTCATAATCATCACCGCTAACCATTGATGGTACTCCAATTCTGCACCCATATTGATCAACTGCAAGACCACCAGAATTTCCATGACTAATTTTTGCAGAAGTTATAATGTATCCAGATTTTGGGAGTAGACTACTAACTATACCGTCAGTAATAGTGAGTGCATATCCACCACTTATTGCAGGGTAACCATATATTCTAACTGGTTCACCAAGCTTTACATCCTCTGCCTTACAATATTTTTCATCATCATACGCAGGAAATACTTTAGGGTATTCACCATAAAATTTATCTTCTGCTTCATCATAATAAACATCATCTATTTGTAGGAAAGCGAGGTCATATTTCTCACTTATATCTGGGACCACAATAGGTCTCGCATAATATATTTCCTTTGAAGCTCCTGTTGTTGGATCGGGAAGGCTTACTAAACAACTTTTATCGTAAAGGCTTTCGTCTTTACCTTGCGGAATTATATGTGCATTTGTAAGTACAAGACCATCAGTAGTAATAATAGTACCTGAGCCACCAGATATTTGAGTTTCGTCATCCCACCCATTGGATCCTTCGCAATAGATATTTACAACAACAGACGCAATATCTTTCTGTATTTGATCAGCTGTCGGTATCTTATGTTTTCCTTTTGTATATATAAAGTATGCACCTAGAACTAGGATGGTAAGTGTGACCCACCCAATAATCAATTTTTTCTTTGTTAAAAACTGATGAAATTTCTTCAGTTTGTTTTTTAACAGTATTTTATACTTAGTTTTAATAGGGATTTGGATAGGCAAACTTTCTTTTCCACATTTAGTGCAAAATTTAATTCCTTGTTTTATTTCATTGCCACAATTTTTGCAAAACATAAATTATTTTGTTGTAGTAGGAGTTCCACAATTTCCACAAAACCTTAATTCTTCTGTAACCTTGCCCCCACAGCTTGCACAGTAGCTCAGGCTGGATACATTTTCAGTTAAAGCCTTAGTTTCTACAATTTCTGCTTCAATTGGTTCAGAAGGTCCATCATTGAGTCGATTTAGCCGAACTTGATATTCTTCTTGAGTGATTTGGCCTTCAACAAGTAGTTGATTTAACTCAGCAAGCGGTTTTATCTCACTGACTTGCTTCTGGTTTAATGTAAGTCCATATTTGCATACAGGACATGATAGGCGATATGTAATTTCATATGGAAATATCGGAATAAAAAATAATGTAAACCATGTCATGATCCTCGTCAGAACCCAGTACTGTTCATTATTACAATGACTACAAAGGTTCTTAAAAGCCGGACCAAAGTTTTTAATTGTCTGAAATCCCCAACCAAAAATGATCATAAATTTAGAAAGGTTTCTTAAACTCCTTTTTCCATTCAGCTTTTCGACCAAAAGCCACATATATAACAGCAATCTTGATTAATCTAATTGTCACTACATAAATAACCAAAGTGAGAACTGAGTACCAAAAAGCCTCGCTATATGAGCCATAGCATGAATAAGAAGCATAGCAATATGGAACATTTGAACTCCAAACCATTGGAACAATACCTAACAACGGAAAATATACAATGATATATAAAACTTTTAGGAGTCGGTGCCACCACTTGTCATTAAGTGCTAATACAGGATGTTGTGTCACGGTGGCCTTTACTTGTGCAGGGTCAGTTGCATTTCCACATTTAGTACAGAATTTATGTGACTTATCTATTTTTGTTCCACAATGTTCGCAGTACATATTAATTTGAATTTATATAATCATAAACCTCCTGAGGTACATCTACCCCATTAGCGATAGCTTTCCTTAGATAAAATTTCGCATTTGTCGGATCGCCATTTCTCGCATATGACAAACCTAACCAATATGCAGTAGTTGAGTCTTTGTCCAAAGTGAGATTACTAAAAGTCGATATTGCCTGAGGATAGTTTTCATTAAAGTAATAAGCTAAGCCAAGATTTTGCTTGGCTAACTGTAAATCAGTAAGTTGTGTCGCTCTTAGTGCATATTGAACAGCTTTTTTATAATCAGCATATTGAGGTGCAATACCCTCTATATCAAGATAGAAAAGAGCGAGAGCATTGTTGATTTGAAAATCATTAGGGTTTTTTTCGTATGCTTTATTATAAGATATCTGTGCTGAATTCGGCTTATTTTCAAGGATGGCAATTTCTCCAGCAATCAAATAGTAATCGAAGGAGTCTCCTGAAGTTAACGCAAGAGCCTGTTTGAATGTACTTATCGCTAAATCATTTTGTCCCTTAGAAGAATATACATAAGCAAGATTTTTTAAGGTATTAATTTTATTATCATTTGTCACTGCATCTTTTGATGCTTCTTGGAATTGGGTAATCGCTTGATCACTATTTCCAGAGTCGAAAGCTGTTATGGCATTGTTATTCTTTTCAACAACAGCATCATCTTGAGAGCTATATACACTCCATCCAATAAAAGCTAGAACAATAATTATGCCGATTATTCTCCCCGGACTCCATGAGGACTCGCTTGGAGTCTGTGAAAAGCTTGGTGCTGATTGAGCTGAATTTGTATTTTCTTTTGCGTTGTCAGATTTAGAGAATTCTTTACCGCATTTAGTGCAGAATTTTTTTATACCATCTGATTTAGTGCCACAGTTTTTACAGTACATAATCTTTTACTTATATTGTCCTGAACTTTGTTCTTGTGCTTGCCTTCCTTTTTCACGAGCTGTATTCAATGAAGCAAGTACAACAGACGAAAGAATGCCGATTATGGCTATTACTAAAAGAACCCAAACAAGTATCATTACTGGACTTTTATTACCACCACTTGGAGCCGTAAATTTTCCTTCTTTATCCTTAATTCCCAGAAATGTTGATTTACATTTTGGGCATCGATATTTATGAGTTGTTGCAAAATAAAGGACAGTAATTGGCCATGCAATAACAATACAAACCCAAGCTAGAAAAATCGCACCTGGTGATCTCGCTGGTTCTCCAGGACCGACATAATCACAATTTCCACATTTAACTATTGCTTCAGTTTTTACCTCAGCTGGATCAGAAATTGGGTTTGTTGATGGAGTGGTTTTGGTAGTCCCCGAAGTTGTCTTACCACAATTTTGGCAGAATTGAGCACCTCCTTCTATTTTTGTTCCACAATGTTCGCAAAACATAGGTGTATCTTTATTAGTAATTTGTTAATAATCAAGTATTCATATGTTACTCCTCAATATATATAAACACAAGTCAATATTTATCTAGCAATTATTTTAATATTTTTTGATCTACTAAATACTAGTCCCAACCTAGTATTGTGCCAAAGATATAAATAATAAAAAATAATCCAATAATTCCTGCTAAAATAAATAACCCGGCTTTGGCATTTGCGGTTACTGGTAAACTATTCTTCATTTTTTCACTGTCTTTTAATCGTAATTTTTTAACAAGTGTAGGAAGAACCATGTAACTTAAAAAAGTAAAAACAGTCATAGCAAGAAGTAGTTTTATACTATACATAATAATTTATTTAATAATAAAAATAATTCGTATTTTGGACACAAAAAGCCCACCACATAGGTGAGGACCGAGGTCCTCCACCTGCAGTTTCCCGCAGGGACCGGTAAGAGTAGCCCTATATGATGGGTTCTTTGTCTCTTACCGGTTTTTGACCATATCCCACAGAAAACTATGGGGGTTAGGTCAACTTTTTATTAAGTTGTAATTTAATCATGTCAGAGTAATTACTTTTATTCAAGGTGGTGGATAATAGGATTGACTTATTTTTTGACAGATATATACTTTGGTTAATTCATTTTCAGTTTAGAAAACACCCCTCATAGCCACCAGCATCAGCACAGGCTCCAAGACTATACCAGTCGCCATCGCACTAGCTACCGGCACCTCACTAGGGACAAATTCAGTTTAGCTAAAAAGCTACTGTCTTCTTGTCACTTGATATTAATGTGCAAGAAAACACCGCTTTAGGCGGTTGTTTTTGTAGGTGTTTGTACTTGGAGAACCTTTAACCTATTTCGGGTTTTGCGGATAACCTCCAAGTAGTCCGCAAAACTAGGAATGGGTTTTTATTTTGGTCGATAAAACGAAGTACATCCAGAGGGTAAGGAAGCTATACGAGCTTAAAAACAAAACGACTCTATCAGATGAGTTGGCTCTTGAGTATTTTGAAAAATTAGTGTGCCTCGTTAGTACAATAACAAGTCACTTAAATCCAAAGGAGGTAATAATCCCAAAAAATTATGGAGGAAAATAGAAACCAAACATTCAAAGATTTTTCTATGGAAAGAGGTTTGGATGCAGGATATAAAAGAGCAGAAAGAAAAGTTGAGAAACATTTCTTTGAACCTATGCATTGGACAACTCTAGATAATAAAGAATTTTCCAAACAAAGATGGTTGGTCCAAAATCTCATTCCATATGAAGGTTTTGTCATACTAGCTTCTGTTACAGGAGAAAAGAAAACTTGGTTTGCGATGGAGATGGCTCGTTGTATCGCATTAGGAATTGATTTTCTTGGTAACAAAGATTTCAAAACTGAAGCAGGAAATGTTCTCTATGTCGACATGGAGATGTCGCAAAGTGAAGCACAACGAAGAGGAAAACAATTAGGATTTAGTGAAACTAACAAAAAGATTTTAGTCTATAGTGATACAGAGTTAGACCTCAATGAAGATAGAGGGGTTGACTGGTTATTAAATGTTATTGATTACTATGATATTAAAGTTGTATTTCTAGACACATTCAGAGCAGTTGCAGGTGGAATAAAAGAAGAAAAAGCAGATGAAATTAGAACCTTCTTTAATAGGCTTAAAATCTTAAAGGATAAGGGTGTTGCAGTAGTTTTCTTAGACCATTTCAGAAAACCATCCAACTTTGAGGGCAAGGTTCCAAAAAAAGAATTTCTCTTCGGAAGCACAGATAAAACTGCTTCTGTGGAAATACTGCTTATGTTGAAGAGCGAACCAGGAGGAGAAGAGATAGATGTATACCAGCGAAAAAACCGTCTCACAAGGGAAATAAACCCCTTTAAGACGATTATACGGGACCATGTTAAAGACGAAATAGTGAAAACAGAACTCACTTATGGTGGAGAGATTGAGGACCAAGAGAATAAGAAAGAAGAAGCAAAAGAGAAGATTTTGGACATTCTTCCTGATGGGAGTAAAACCAAACGAGAGATGGTTGAGATGTTAAAAAAGACAGCAGGGACAAAAAATGTTCAGATGGCTCTTATAGAGTTGGTGAACGAGGGAATGATTGATTGTGTTAAGCAAGGCAGGCAAAATCTGTACTTTCTACCAAGAGAAGAAGAAAAACCCTTAGTTGAAGACGAAAAAGGATTATTTTAGTAGTAGTTAATAAATATGTTGCCGTTTTGCCGAATTGGCTTTCTTTCTTCTTGGCTAAAGGGTGGTAACTCGGCAAGCATATATTGCTTATATTGATAAATTACCAAGTAAACTAAATACAAATTATATGAAAAAAGCTATAATAAAATCAGTTGAAGATGTGGATGTGTATGTTTCAAAAAATTGTGAGGGTCAGAAACATACACATTATTACAAAATTAATGAAAGCGGATTAATTGAATGTTTTGAATGTCGGAAACCAGTAGTTGATAGTGACGATATAAAAAATGTTAAAAGGGTCTTGCGTGAACAATATGGAGAAATGTGGAAGGATAAATTCAATCAACTCATGGAAATAAAGAGACTAGTCCTGAAAGGTGAAACAGCGGGTCTACAAGTAATTATTCATGGGTACGAAGACGACAATAATAATCTGAACATAGGTAAAATATTTTATGACCCAAGATAATACTAAAATAAAATACTTCGTATACTGTCGTAAAAGTTCTGAAGACTCTCAACGGCAAGTTGCATCTATTGGCGACCAAACAGACGCTCTTAAACAGATTGCAGACCGTGAAGAATTGTTTCTAGCAAAAGCACCTTTCACTGAAGAAAAGAGTGCAAAGGATCCTGGGCGAAAAGTCTTTAATGAAATGCTAGATCGTATTCAAAATGGCGAGGCAGACGGTCTTTTGTGTTGGGATATTGACCGCTTATCTCGAAATCCGATTGATAATGGGCGGTTACAATGGATGCTCCAAAAATCTGTCATAAAAGTAATTAAAACTCCAAGTCGCTCATTCTATCCAGAAGATGCTGGTCTTCTTATGAGTATTGAAGGTGGTCGTGCTACCGACTATGTGGTCAGACTTTCTAAGAATGTTAAGCGAGGCTTGAATTCAAGAGTCGCAAAGGGTTGGCGACCAAGCCTTGCTCCAATAGGTTATAAAAATCAAGGCGACAAAGGAGAAAAAATTATTGTACCCGATGAGAAAAATTTTGAAATTGTCCGAAAAATGTGGGACCTGTTTCTCACAGGCACATATTCAGTGACCAAAATCCTTGATACAGCAAATACCAAATGGGGGCTAAGAACAACAATAAGAAAACGCCTTGGTGGTAAGCCATTAAGTCGTACACAGATTTATGAAATGTTCAAAGAACCTTTTTACTATGGGTCTTTTGAATGGAAGAATGATGAGACCGGAGAAAAAGAATTATACAAAGGTAATCATCAGCCAATGATTACGGAAAAAGAATTCTGGCGAGCACAGGTCCTTCTTGGAAGGCAAGGTAAGCCTCAACCAAAAACTAGAAATTTCTATGCGACAGGACTTATTAAGTGCGGAGAATGTAATGGAACTATCACAGCAGAAGAAAAACATCAGATTATTTGTACAAAATGTAAATACAAATTTGCGTATGAAGGCAGAACTGCTTGTGCAAAATGTAAAACAGATATATCAGAGATGATTAATCCCACCATTCTTCACTACACTTATTTTCACTGCACGAAGAGACCATGTAAAACCTGTACTCAGAGGTCCATAAAACTTGAAGACCTCGATACACAATTCAACGAAGTTCTTTCTGGTCTAACGATTGACGAAGAATATCTAAGAGTTGCTCTTGATTATCTTTCTGAAAAACAAAATGACTCTACAAGTGGAGAGAAAAGAATTCGTGACTCACTGCAAGCCACTTATGATAATGTGCAAACTCGTATCGCAAATCTTCATCGAGAATATACTTCACCTCAAAATATCAATCATGAGTTATATACACCAGACGAATATCTTGAACAGAAAAGAGGGTTGTTAAAAGAGAGAGGAGCGATTGAAACTGAACTTAATGAAGTAAAAACAAAATTTGACCAATCCATAGAGACAACAGAGCGTACATTTAATTTCTGTAGATTTGCGTTAAAACACTTTGTTACAGATGACATTCAAAAGAAGCGTAATATATTTTCTACCATCGGCTCGAACCTAACTCTAAAAGATAAAAAGCTCAATATAGAACGCATACATCCGTATTTGCTCATTGAAAATGAACTTCGGTCTCAGAAAGTCCTCTTTGCTTCGCTCGAACCTAAAAAGCGTGGCTATACTACAAGGCAAAAAGAAGCTTTTGAGACTTCATTCGCTACAATGCGGGGGATGGAAGAATCGAACTCCCGACAGTGCTTTTGGAGAGCGCTGTTATACCACTTAACTAATCCCCCAATACATCACCAATATAACAAAAAAACACCCTTTTGGCGATTTTTTGTTCTACTTCTTTAAGGCTTTCAGAGGTGACTTCTCCTCTTTAAAAATCACTCTTTTTCGAAGCGTCTTACTATATTTTTTGAGCTCAATTTTACGCTCAACTTTTTTCTTATTTTTCGAAGTCCAGAAGACGTCTCCGGATTCCTTGTTTCTTAGTGGTATTAATCTATCCTGTGACATAAAAATTTAGTTAAAATTCATAAAGTCATAAAGTCAAAAGTAGAGACAGCATACATAAAGAAACCAAGAAATGCAACTACCTAAGGATTATTCTATCCCCACTAACTTTATTTCTTTCTCGAAAGATTTTGGATAGTTTTTATAAACCCCAATCCTATAAGTTTTCGACTTCGGCTTGGCATAACCTTTCTTCAAAGCAGACTCTGGATAATAATAGGGTCTACCTATTCCTTGAAAAACTTGCTGGGGATCGTCGAAGGAAAGCTGGTTGCTTAGAAACATGTTTGTATCTATCTCGTGAGAACCTCAATTGCTAGACGCAGGTTCTCCATTCCGTTGCAAGTTGTCGCAGTGAGCACAGGACGCTTTTTTCGATTGAACATGATCCTCTCCAGTTCAGGAAGATTACTTGGGTTTTTACCCAAGCCCCTGCAGTTCAGCAGAGATGGTTGGACAGTCTCTTTGAACTATAACATATAAACAATAAAAATGCAAATTTTGTGCGCCGAGAGGGACTTGCACCCCCGGAGGCCGAAGCCGCGACGTTTACAGCGTCGTGAAATTGCTACTATTCGATCGGCGCAATGGAATTACTTTAACACAGGAAACCACCAAAACCAAGAGTGGTCTAAGTCTGCTAAATAACACCTCCGAGAAACATCCGCAGACCCCGAGCTTGGCCCTGTCAATGACTCAAGTGATAACGAGGGCTCTTGACAGGGAGGGGTCGAGGACAGAGCGAGGCTTCCGCAGCCTGCCTACGGTAGGCAGGGAAGAAGCCGAGTGTTTTTGAGGAGGTGTTATTTAGCAGACTTAAGCTAGAACAACATCAGAAACAAAAGGGTTCGTTACGAAAGAGCCGTTTTTGCCTTTTTTGATGTTGAAAACGTACTCACCGCCCTTCATATCCACCGAAATAGAACCGCCTTTTGAGAGACCTTTGCTAATCATAAGACCGGCGATGGAAGTAAGTATTTTTGTCTGTATCAAACGCTTCAAAGGTCTTGCACCATACTGAGGACTGTAACCCTCTTTTGCGAGATGGGCCAAAACAGAATCAGACAGAGTAAGTTTGATTTCTTTTTGAGCAAGTCTCTCGGTCACTACTCCAACCTGAATTCTGACAATCTCGGCGATAGCATCCTTTGATAAAATATCAAAAACAATAATATCGTCGAGGCGATTGAGAAATTCCGGACGAAAATGCTCTTTCAGAGCATCCAGTACTCTGGCTTTGGCATCGGTATAGTTTGATTTCTCTTCTCCGGAGGCAAAACCGATTTTCTCCATTTTATCTATAAATTTAGCCCCTATATTTGAAGTCAAAATAATTACTGCATTACGGAAATTAACTACCCTACCCTTGGCATCCGTCAATTTACCGTTGTCCAGAATTTGGAGCAATACATTGAAAACTTCCGGATGTGCCTTTTCGATCTCATCGAAAAGTATAACCGAGTAAGGTCTGTGCCGAACCATTTCTGTGATAGTTCCCCCTTCTTCGTGACCAACATATCCTGGAGGAGCTCCTAGAATTTTTGAGACACTATGTTTCTCCATAAACTCCGACATATCTATACGAATCAGAGATTTCTCATCGTTAAACATAAACTCGGCTAGAGCTTTGGTCAGTTCTGTTTTACCAACACCCGTCGGTCCAAGAAAGAGGAATGAGCCGATAGGTCGGTTGGGGTCAGAAATTCCCGCTCGAGCGCGTTTTATAGTATCAGATATTTTCTGAACGGCTTCAGACTGACCTACTATTCTCTGTTTCAAAACATCTTCCATACGGCCCAGCTTTTCTGCCTCTTCTTCAAGCATACGAGAAACGGGAACACCGGTCCATTTAGAAACAATACCGGCAATATCATTTTCGACGATCTCTTCTTTCAAAATCCGTCTTGAAGATTGAAGTTTTTTCAATCGCTTGGATTTATTGTCCAACTCTTTTTCCAAAGCTGGAATCTTGCCATAACGAATCTCTGCCGCCAAAGCGAGGTTTGCTTTTGCTTCCGCCGTTTCAGCTTCTCGTCGAAGTGTTTCCAGTTCTTTTTTTATACTTTTAATATCACCCACCGTTTCTTTTTCATTGTTCCATTTTAGTTCTATCTCGCTGGTCTGTTCTTTCAAATCAGCAATGGATTTTTCAATATCCTTTATGCGAGTTTTGGATTTTGGATCTGTCTCTTTTTTCAAGGCTTCATGCTCAATTTGTAATTTAACAATTTTCGAATGAGCGCTTTGCAAAATCGGTGGTTTGTTTTCCAAAGCGATTTTGAGGTAGGATGCCGACTCGTCGATAAGGTCAACAGCTTTGTCGGGCAAAAATCTGTCCGTAATATAGCGACTGGAAAGATTAACCGCGGCGATTATTGCTTCGTCTGTGATACGAACACCGTGATAAAGCTCGTACTTTTCTTTCAGTCCGCGCAAAATAGTCACAGCATCATCAATACTTGGCTCGTTGACGTAGACAGGTTGAAAACGACGCGATAGAGCGGGGTCTTTTTCAATATGTTTTTGATATTCTTTCAAAGTAGTCGCGCCGATAGCACGCAACTCCCCCCTGGCCAAAGCAGGTTTGAGCATGTTCGAGGCGTCGAGCGAACCCTCGGCCGAACCAGCTCCAACTATAGTGTGTATCTCATCGACAAAAAGAATTATTTTGCCGTCTGATTTTTCTATTTCTTTCAGAATATTTTTAAGCCTCTCCTCAAACTCGCCACGATATTTTGTACCAGCAACCAAAAGCCCGAGATCGAGAGAAACCAGCTCTTTGTCGCGAAGAGATTCTGGAACTTCTGCCATTGACATTCGTATTGCCAACCCCTCTACTATTGCCGTCTTCCCAACACCCGCCTCACCTATCAAAATAGGATTATTTTTTGTTCGACGAGACAAGATTTGGATAATTCGAGAAATCTCATCATCTCGACCTATGACTGGGTCAAGTTTATTCTGTAAAGCCAGTTTTGATAAACTTCTGGTATATTTTGAGAGCGCTTTAAATCTTTTCGGTACGTCTGTTTCTACGGTTTTTGTACTTCTTATTTCTTCAATTACTCGCATTACTGAGTCCTTGTCTATTTTGAATTTGGCAAGCAAGTCCTTGGCCTGACTAGGTACATCCATGAGAGCCATAAAGAGGTGCTCCGTCGAAACAAACTCATCATTCAAAAGCGAGGTCTGTTTCCCCGAAGCCTCGATGGTCTGGGCAAGATCGGGAGTTAGGTAAACTTGATAGGAGGCGGAGAGTGTCTGTCCCGAATCAATACCTTCTATTTGCTCCAAAATAGAATCAGTCATCAGAAGCGTATCGATCTGCAATTTGTCTAGTATCGAAGTAACTATGCTCTCCTCCTGCAGGATAAGGGCAGCCAAAAGATGGAGAGAGTTGACATGATTCTGTCCACGCTCAATAGCCAGCTCGTGAGCCCTTCGAATAGCCTCTTTTGCCTTTGTTGTAAAATGATTGAACGGTGGCACGATACCCTTATTATATGGTATTTTAGGCCCAAGTCAATCCGGTAGTAGAAAATGGCATTGCAAAGTATTAACTTTGCAATTAAACAATGCCATTTTCACTACGGGATTGAACCCTGTAGTGAGCTGTGCTCTACTACTGGGGTCAATTCTACGGGGTTTTTGCAGGTTCGATTAGAATACCGAGTTCCTTTTTTAAAACAGATATGGGTGTGAATGATTTTAATTCATCCAAAGAGAGCTTTACGCCAACAACATCGCCTGAAAGATTAAAAACGGGACTGCCATCCGTGAGGTCTTTTGAGGAAATATCTGTGTTAATCCCAGCAAGATATTTTGTTGTGGTTGTACCAACCCCAGAGCTTTTTATGTCGAGAGAAGTGACACGCCCGACGGATACAGCGTTACTAACATTCCCCCCTAAACCTATGAGAGTCTGACCGAGTTGCGGTTCAATATCAGATAGGGTTGCCGGAACAAAGACATATAGATTTTTCGCCGCCTGAGATAAATTTGCGCTTGCTGTTTCTCCTGTATTGGTACTTGCCACCTTTGTATCGGGATTTGCTTTAAATAAAATGAAATTGGTCGTTTTGTCCACACCCTGCGGAGTAAGCGCCAGTTCGCTTCCATCGCTCATGGTTGCGGTATACGTGTCGAGAACAGCTATGCTTTTCCTATCGGCGGCAATGAGTCCGTCTTTTGTTACAACCAAACCAATACCATAGAAACTAAGCGTACCGGTTGTTGCATCTTTTTCATTTATGCGAACTAGGCTTTTTATATTTTTATTTATGGAATTGATTATCTGGTCCTCTTCTTTTACGATAACCGTCGTCACTTCTTTTTGTTGTGGCGCAGATGTTGGAGTAGCCGGTGTAGTTACGATTTCCACCGTTTTCTCTATTATGCTGTTTATATTTCTTGTTACTTCGACTGGAGCTTGCTGAAGGAGAGAAGCTGTAATAATGCCCGTAGCAATAGATGTGACAAAACTAACAAGAAGAACCAATAGGACAACTTGATTTTTATTTAAATCCTGCATTTGCATGGTTTTTATTTTCCTATTATATCACAATATTTTTCAGAGCGATAACAAGTGTGTCTATGTCTTTTTTTTGACTCCCCCGTCCCAGTGTAAATCGCAAACTGGAATTGGAGCAATTCTTCCTGTCCAAAGCAGAAACAACATAAGAGAACGAGTCTTCCCCGCCTGCCAGCGCCTGATGCCGTAGGCTATGGCGGGCAGGTTTCAGACTTCTACACGATGATGAATATGAAGCGGAAATACCAGCCACGTCTAGGGATATAACAGCAAACTCGGCATCCAGACTTGGCCTGCCCGCCGAGGAGGCGGGGAAACAAAAGTTTATATTGTTTGGCAAGCGGTATTCTCTTGAACCATTGAGTATGGCTTTTGGAAAAGTTTTCAAAATGTTTTCAATGGCATAGTCGCGAATTAGAGAAAGGCGAGCTGACTCCTTTTCTCTCGTGCTATCCGCGATCTCCATTGCTTTGGCCAATCCAGCAATAGCTGGTACATTTTCTGTACCACTACGCAGTCCTCTCTCTTGCCCACCACCAAAAATAATCGGCATGATATCTACGCCATGACGTAGATATAGAATTCCACAACCTTTCGGACCATAAACTTTTATACCATCGATAGTTAAAATATCTACCCCAAGTTTCAAAACATCAAGTGATAAATATAGGGCGGCCTGACAGGCGTCTGTGTGAAAATATGGGAGATCGGTTTTGTTTTTAAGTCGATAATCTTTTATAATTCGAGAAATTTCTTTTATCGGCTGTATGGTACCTATCTCGTTGTTTGCATAGGCCACTGTGACTAATAGGGTGTTTTCTTTCAAAGCCTCACGCACATTTTTTGGATTAACAAGACCTTCCGGAGAAACGGATAAATATGTAACTTCGCCTCCTCTTCTTTCGATTTCCTTACAAACTTCTAAAATGGCTGGGTGTTCAATGTTTGTGGTTATGATATGAGGCCTAAAATTTTCTTTTTTGTAAAACTCAAAGACCCCGAGCATTGCCAAATTGTTCCCTTCCGTTCCACCGCTTGTGAAAATTATTTCACTTTTCTGGGCATGGATTAAATCGGCGATTTTTTGGCGCGACTTATCTACAATATCTTTTGCAGCCAACGCTTCCGTATAAATAGCGGATGGATTGGCAAAAACTACCTTCTCTATTTTTAGCATTTCATTTGACACTTCCGGAGCAACAGGAGTTATCGAAGCATAATCCAGAAATATTCTTTTTTTATCAAAAAGGCCCATGACCCAATCTTACTAATTGTTTGGCAAAATGCAATAATCATGATATATTTAAAGGGCTATGTTCAACAATCCACTCTTTATCACATATGGTTTAATAGCTTGTATCGTGATACTTATTGGATGGATTGTCCGAATTGAAATAAAAATGTGGCGACTCCTCCGAGGAGGAAATGGAAAGTCGCTTGAAGCCTCCATAGTTGGGGCTCATCAAAACTTGGAAAGACTAAACGAATTCCAGAAAGAGGCGGTAAACCATTTCATAAACGTGGAGAAGCGTTTGAATCGCAGTGTCCAAGCTGTGGAAACCATCCGTTTCAATCCTTTCAAAGGAGTGGGCGAAGGTGGAAACCAAAGCTTTTCAACTTCATTCGTCAGTGAAAACGGGGAGGGGGTTGTCATATCAAGCATATATTCCAGAGACCGAGTAAGCGTCTTTTCAAAACCTTTGGAAAAATTTGGAAGCGACTTTGAACTAACAGATGAAGAAAAAGAAGTCGTCGGCGAAGCAAAGAAAAACTTGGGAAAATAATTTTTGAACATGAACCCAAACTTTTACTATCAAAATGCAAACAGAAAATCACAACCTAATATCACGTCCTCCTGTTGTGGCAATAATGGGTCATATCGATCATGGCAAATCGACGCTACTTTCTTTCATACGCAAAAGCAATAAACCCTTGAATGAGGCAGGGGGTATCACTCAACATATTTCAGCCTACGAAGTGGAGCATATTTCAAAAGAAGGTCTGCCTGCGCAGGCAGGAAAAAAACAAATCGTAACCTTTTTGGACACTCCCGGACACGAAGCATTTTCCGGTATAAGAGCGCGAGGAGCGTCTGTTGCGGATATTGCCGTGCTGGTAGTCTCGGCCGAAGATGGAGTAAAACCTCAGACCATCGAAGCTTTGAAAGTTATCACAGAATCAAAAACGCCTTATATCGTAGCAATAAACAAAATTGATAAGGAGGGAGCAAATATTGAGAGAACAAAACAAAATCTAGCAGAAAACGGAATATATATAGAAGGTTTTGGTGGAGATGTGCCTGCGGTCTGCATTTCCGCAAAAACTGGAGAGGGTGTCCCCGAACTTTTCGACATGATTATGCTGGTTGCCGAAATAAACGCTTTCTCTGGTAATCCAAGTGTTCCTGCCAGTGGAGTAGTTATAGAAAGCAATCTAGATATTAAGAAGGGTATTTCTGCCACTTGTGTAATTAAAAATGGTAGTTTGGAAAAAGGCATGTTTGTGACGAGCGGAATATCAACGGCTCCAATACGAATGATGGAAAACTATCTTGGCCGCCCTATCGATAGAGCTAGTTTTTCTAGCCCGGTTAGAATTATCGGTTGGGATATCATTCCAGAAGTGGGCAACTTGTTTCAAACACACAAAACAAGAGAGGAGACAAGGGCGCAGATCGAGAAAAATATGACAGATAGAACCAATAAGACAAATGAGACAGCTCAACTAAATTCACTTGCATCAAATTCGGTAACAAAAAATCCAGAGCAAGAAGAAAATGCAATCGTCATAAAAAAAATCCCTCTAGTAGTTAAAGCCGATACCGGAAGTAGTTTGGAAGCAGTTCTCTCGGAAATAAAAAAATTAAGCACGCAGGAGATAGAAACGCAAGTCATATCGAGCGGCATCGGCACAATATCTGAAAACGATGTTCGGTTGGCAAACGGCAAAGACAAAGCCGTCATAGTCGGCTTCAATACCAAAATCGACTCACCAGCAAAAAACTTGGCGGACAGGAGTGGAATAGATGTAAAACTCTTTGATATTATTTACAAAATGAGTGAGTGGCTGAAAGAAACGCTCGTCACTCGCACTCCGAAAACTCAGATCTTGGAATCCATAGGTCGAGCCAAAGTGTTAAAAATATTTAGTAAAGTCAAAGACAGGCAAATCATCGGTGCTAGAGTAGAAAAGGGCATGATTACTCTAGGATCTCAAGTTAAAATTCTCCGCCGAGATGTGGAGATAGTAGAAGGTAAGATACGAGAACTCCAGCAAAAGAAAATAAAAACCAATGAAGTAAAAGAGGGTGCGGAGTTTGGAGCTTTGATAGAAGCCAAGATTGAAATCGCCATCGGAGACTACATAGAAGATTTTGTTATAATCGAACGATAAAATACGAACATGAGCACAAGAGATGAACGCATAAACCCGCACACTAACCCTGCCATTATTTTGTTTTTTCAAAAAAACATTTCTATTATTAAAACATATTTACCAAAATCCAATTGAAAGATTATGTCTAGTCAGAATATAAAAAACCATGGCAGAGTTAGTGTGCGGGTAAAAGAAATATTGCATGATCTAGGAGCGAGGTTTTTGTTGTTAAATGGAAACAGCTCCTCGCTCCTGACAGTAACTCGAGTAGAGTTAACAAGAGATGGAAAATGTGCTACTATTTTCTTTACGGTTTTTCCCGAGAAATTCGAGAAAACCGCCTTGGAATTTGCCAAAAGAAAGAGGAGCGAATTCAAGGAGTTTGTAAAGGAAAACTCGAAACTAGGACGGATTCCACAGATGGATTTCGAAATAGATTCTGGAGAAAAAAACCGCCAGAGAATTGATAGTTTGCTCAATCAAGTTTAGAATAAAGGCGTGGTAGCTCATGCCTACGGCAGATCTCCCGTAGGGAGACAAGTAGTAAGGCAAAGTCTGTGTCCCTTTGTCCCTACGGGACAACTCCCGAAGGGAGACAAAACTTAAATTCATGTTTTATGTTTATTTCCTAAAAAGTTTAAAGAATAATGATTTATATGTCGGTTCTTGTGAATGCATTGATGAAAGGCTTAAAAGACATAACGAAGGAAAGGTCAAATCAACAAAAGGTTACAGACCTTGGAAATTAGTTGGGCTAGAAAAATACGAAACACGAAGCGAGGCGGTGCTGAAGGAAAGATTCTTCAAGACTGGTCAGCAAAAAGAAATTTTGAAGAAGAAATATGAAAAGACATGGTAGAATGGTCGGGTGGTGAAGTGGTAACACGGTGGTCTGCAAAACCACTATGCAGGGGTTCGATTCCCCTCCCGACCTCCATGCTCGGGTGGCGTAATTGGTAGCCGCAGGAGACTTAAAATTTCCCGCCCTAAACAGGCGTGTGGGTTCGATTCCCACCCCGAGCACCAGAAAGTAAAAGTCAAAGAGTTTTGGTTCGCCTCGCTTCGCTCGGCGACTAATTTGTATTCAATTTTGGGGGTAAAAACGAATTCACGATTTCGCAAAATATGGTTCGAGCCGATGTTTTTCAGAAATGTTGTCATTCCGGAAAGATTGGGAGAGGAAAGCAGATTAGCGGCTTGATTTAAGGACTTTACGAACTCACGAGCCGGTTCGAGCCAAGACAATCCTTTTGTCTCAAAATCGGTGATTTTCTCGCTCAACGACATTTTTTGAGACAGCAAGCTCTGCTTTTTGGCGGCGTATTCTTCTGTGGATAAAGCGTCTGCTAAATAGACATCGAGTAGTTTTGCTAACCTTGTTTCCACACTTGCTAGTTGCTCTTTCAAAACGCCAACTTCGGCTTGTGCGCTCTCTCGCGCTTTTTCCTGTTCGCTATCTAACGCCGCCAAAACTTTCTCGGTGTCTTGGCTCGACAAAGAAACTTTTTGAAGATAAGAAGTGATTTGTTCGGTTAGTGCTTCTTCACGGAGATAATGCTTTTCTTGGCATAAACCTTTTTTCTTGGTGCAACGATAGTAGTCATGACCTTTTTGTTTCTCGGCAGTAATGCTAGCCCCACATGAAGCACATTTTAAAAGGCCAAGAAAAGCAAAATCATTTTTTCTCACATGGTGGAATTTACCTCGCTTGCTCATCACTTCTTTGCATTTATCAAAAAGTTTCTTTGAAATCAACGGCTCGTGCTGTCCCTCATGAATTTCCCCACCATATTTCATGAGCCCGATGTAGAAAATATTTTGTAGAATACTTTGCACATTACTCAACGCTATCTCTTTGCCGAGATTACCCCGCAAACCTTTTTCCTTGCACCAATTTGCCAGATAATGGAATGTATATGCTCCGGTGGTATACATTTCAAACAATTTCTTTACTTTCCTAGCTTTCTCGCTATCAACATCAATACCGCGTGTCTTGGGGTTATTGAGATAGCCTACCGGAGCCCAGCCGGGCCAAACACCATTCCTAATTTTTTGTCGCAAACCTCGCTTCACATTCTCTCGCAAATTATCTACAAAATATTTTGATTGACCGAAAGCGATATTGAGCATAAACAAACCTTGTGGTGTTGCTTCAAACCAAAAGGTGGGAAATTTTAGGGACTTAATCAAGCCGCGATCTACAAAGTGGATTATCTTGCCACCATCAACGCTATTTCTTGCGAGGCGGTCGGGGTGCCAAGAAATAATCCCATCTGCTTTTCCTCTCTCAATCAATGACAACATTTCAGCGAATTTCATTCGCCCGGGTTCTTTTGCGGTTTTGGCCTCGCAAAGCGAGGCGACAATTTCAAGTTTTTCTTTGGCGGCATACTCTTGCAACTCTACGAGTTGCGCTTCAATACTTAAAACCTGTCGGTCATCTTCTTCGGTGGATTTTCTCGCGTAAAGTATGTATCTCATATTGTTTTTAGATTAAGGATTAAAAAATTTTCTTCCCCCAAAATGCGAAATCGTGAATTCGTTTTTACCCCCAAAATTGAATACAAATTAGTCGCCGAGCGAAGCGAGGCGAACCAAAACTCTTTGACTTTTACTTTCTGGTGCAGTATTCTTGAATTAGTCCGAACGCATTTCGCCGCCTGCGGCGGCGAGGAATTCCCCTCGCGAAAATTCGGAAAGGCGGCGGAGCCGAACCGCTCAAAACCGCAAAAGAACCCGGAGAAAAACATCGGCTCGAACCATATTTTAATTTTGGGGGAAGAAAATTTTTTCATGAGACTTATAACCCTAAATTGCGCTTTATCACCATGGAGTCCTGGAAGAAAAAAGAGGTTGCCATATATTGTTAAAGCACTTATTGATGAAAAACCAGATGTCATATTTTTTCAAGAAGTTTTTTGGAAATCTGATGCAAACTATATTGTCAAAAAACTTATTCAGTCCGGCTTTACCGATTCTTTTTATTCCGATACTTTGTTGATTATTTCGAAATATCCATTTATCTCGCATACCTATCAACGTTTTAAACTTCATTTTGACCATAATATTTTTCCTAATATCTATAAGTTACTTAATTGGATTTATGGAAAAGGCTATCAAGTTGTGGAATTAAATTTTGATAATCAACTCATTACTTTCATCAATACTCATCTTCTTTCTACTGGTTATGGACATGATTATAATTTGTATCACTTAGCACGAATGGGGCAATTCACTGAAATTTATGATTACTTTAATAATGAACTATATCAGGCAAAACGAATAATTGTTGGCGGTGATTTTAACTTTGATATTAATTCATCTTCTTACACTATGATTACAAATGGTTACGGATTTACTGATCCATTGAGAGAAGTGGTAGGAAATACGTTTAGCGCCGACAATCTGAATAGAAAATTTTTCTGGTTGGAGAAATTGAACCAACGTCTCGACCATATATTTATTAAAGGTTTTGAAGGACATAAAACATTTGGTAAAATTGTTTTTTGCGAACCTTATTTTGTTAATGGGAATAAATTGCAGGTTTCTGATCATTATGGGTTAGCCTTAGATATCCAATAATGCCGCCAAAGAAAAACTTGAAATTATCAGTGGTTCGGCTCCGCCGCCTTTCCGAATTTTCGCGAGGGGAATTCCTCGCCGCCGCAGGCGGCGAAATGCGTTCGGACTAATTCAAGAATACTGCACCTTAAACGAACTAAATGATTTTGAAGAAGACAAGGAGTGGGCGTTGCGAAGCAACGCCCACGCTGTTTCGCCCGTTTTCGCCAATGAATTCTGGGT
>Ga0209542_10000375_pt1 | contig 109727 bp, 117 predicted proteins | sample RifCSPhighO2_01_FD_184028 | JGI IMG/M metagenome (GOLD analysis project Ga0209542, IMG submission 184028) | Soil microbial communities from Rifle, Colorado - Rifle CSP2_plank highO2_0.1 (SPAdes) (version 2) | ecosystem: Environmental > Terrestrial > Deep subsurface > Rock core/Sediment ...
GTCGCGCGTCTCTATGTTATTCTAAATCAACATGAAACCTTACAACCATACACGCATCGAACAAAAATGGCAAAAACGGTGGGCCAAAGATCGTATATACGAAAGCAAAGAATCGGCAAAGAAAAAAGCGTGCTATGTGCTTGACATGTTCCCATACCCCTCAGGTGAGGGTCTTCATGTGGGGCACCCTAAAGGATACATCGCAAGCGACGTATATGCGCGATACAAGCGTATGAGTGGGTATTCGGTCCTACACCCCATGGGGTGGGATGCGTTTGGCTTGCCAGCTGAAAATTACGCGCTGGAGCACAAGGTACATCCGCAAACAGCAGTTGCAAAAAACATTGCGCGATTCAAAGAACAACTTCAGCACATTGGATTCGATTACGACTGGAAACGAGAAATCAATACAACTGACCCTTCATATTACAAGTGGACACAGTGGATTTTTTTACAATTGTTTAAAAAGGGGCTTGCATACCAGTCCAATGAACCGATTAACTGGTGTCCTTCATGCAAGACGGGGTTGGCAAATGAAGATTTAGAGGGTGGTGCGTGTGAGAGGTGTGGTACGACTGTTGAACAGAAAAAAATACCGCAATGGGTTTTAAAAATCACCGACTATGCTGACCGTCTATTGTCTGATCTAGACACACTTCCGTGGTCGGAGCACATAAAAGAATTACAACGCAATTGGATAGGGAAGTCGGAAGGAGCGGAAATAGATTTTCTTGTATCAGAAAGTGATATAAAGATAAAAATTTTTACAACTCGCCCTGACACACTCTTTGGCGCGACGTACATGGTGCTTGCGCCAGAGCATCCGCTTGTGGTACAGCTTATGGAACAAGCAAAAAATAAAGAGGAGGTAAGCCGTTATGTTGCTTTGGCGCTCAAAAAGACTCCGAAAGAGCGCGCTGAAAACAAAGAAAAAACTGGTGTGGAGTTACGCGGAGTTAAAGCGATTAATCCGGGGACGAAAGAGGAGATACCCATCTTTGTTGCCGATTATGTGCTGGAACACGTCGGAACAGGCGCTATCATGGCAGTCCCCGCGCACGACGAGCGAGATTTTGAGTTCGCCAAAAAGTTCAATCTTCCTGTACGACACGTAGTGGAATCTACCGAATCCAGCATCTTGAGTAATTCTGGAAATTTTGACGGCATGGATAGTGAAGAAGCGAAGAAAAAAATCACGGATGCGTTTGGTGTGCCGAAAACAACATACAAACTTCGTGACTGGGTATTTTCTCGCCAAAGATACTGGGGAGAGCCGATCCCCGTCATTCACTGCAAGACATGTGGGGTTGTTCCCGTGCCGGAAAAAGATTTACCCGTGTTACTGCCAAAGGTTACATCTTACGAACCGTCGGGTACTGGTGAATCTCCACTTGCGACAATGGCGAAGTGGGTGAACACAAAATGCCCAGAGTGTGGCGAAAAGGGGAGGCGAGAGACGAACACTATGCCCCAGTGGGCGGGCTCCAGCTGGTACTACCTACGGTATATGGACCCCGACAACACAAGGGCGCTCGTTTTTTCAAAAAAGGAAAAATATTGGGCCCCTGTTGACACGTATGTGGGAGGTATAGAACATGCTACACGTCACCTTATATACGCGAGATTTTGGCACAAGTTTCTTTTTGATATGGGCGTCGTCAGCACCTCCGAGCCATTTCAAAAACTACATACCGTGGGCCTCGTGCTCGCAGAAGATGGCAGAAAAATGAGTAAGCGATATAAAAACACCATTGACCCCGACGATGTTATCAAGCTGTACGGAGCCGATTCTTTGCGACTGTACGAAATGTTTATGGGGCCTTTTGAAAACACAATTACATGGAACACAAACAGCTTGATTGGAGTGCGACGTTTTGTAGAACGAGTGTGGCGCCTGCAAGAACATGTGCAGAATGCAGATGTTTCTGAACTGCAGAGTGTGCTTCACAGAACAGTAAAAAAGGTTGGGGAAGATATCGGCGCTTTTAAATTCAACACAGCGATCAGCACTCTAATGATATTCTTGAACGCCGTTGAAAAAGAGAGGGGAATAGGAAAGAGTCAGTGGAAATCTTTCTTAAAACTTCTATCTCCATTTGCGCCGCACATTGCGGATGAGTTGTGGAGCGCGCTTAGCAATAAGAAATCCATTCACGTGGAATCGTGGCCGACATACGAAGAAAAATTCCTCACGGAAGAAACGGTTATAATTGCACTTCAGATAAACGGTAAAACGCGCGGTGAAACGACCATTTCCACACAAGCGGATACGGCAGAATATGAACGAGTGGCGCGAGAAGCATTGTCCGAACGTCTGAAAAATCTTGAGGTTGTCAGAGTTGTTGTTGTCCCAAAACGATTGGTCAACATTGTGGTCAAAGTTACTTCTTGAATAGGCGGGGACCAGTGGGGCCGTCTTTAATGATGTATCCCGCTTTTTTAATGCGCGCGCGTGCCTCGTCAGCCCTTTTCCAATCTTTATTTTTGCGTGCTTCCTCGCGCTCGGCAACGTCTTTTTGTATTTCAAGAGGAAGGGCAGATACTGGCATTTCTTCGTCTAGATGGATACCAGCCACCTTTCTGTTTTCTTCATAGAGAGCGAGACCAAACACCGCATCCATCTTTTGTAGCCCCGCGGCAACATGTTCTGATTTTAAAGTCGTGTCTTTAAGCATGTCCCACATAACACCGAGTGCCCCAGGGGTATCAAGGTCGTCGTTGATGCGTTCGTGAAAACGTGTGAGATATGAGGCGGGAGCCTCACCGTCTACTTCCCCCAACTCTCTCTTTCTCTGAAGCAGGTTCTGAAAGGCGTTTTTTGCGGCTAAGAGGGCTTCCCACGAGAAGTTCGCCGGAGTGCGATACTTGGCACCAAGAAGCCAGTAACGGTACACCAGAGGGTCAAATCCGCGCTCTACAATGGTTGAAAGGTACACAACATTCCCCTCTGATTTTGCGAGCTTTGCCCCGCCCAGCTGTATCCACGCGCGATGCAGCCAAAATCGCACAAAAGGACTTTTTCCCGTTACAGCTTCCGACTGCGCAATTTCGTTGTTGTGGTGTACCGCAACATGCTCTGGACCACCCGTATGAATGTCTATGCGTTCTCCCAAAATCGCTCGAATCATCGCGGAACATTCAATGTGCCACCCCGGAAATCCAAGTCCCCACGGACTATCCCACCCCAACGCTTTATCCGATTTCCAAAGCACAAAGTCGGACGGATTTTTCTTTTCTGAAACGATGCTCCGCGTTCCTTCTTGTTGTTTGACAAGGTTAATGTTTCCCAGTTGTCCGTAGGTGGGGAAGTGCGCGGTATTAAAATATACGCCCTCTTTTCCTCTATATGCATACCCCTTTTCCTCCAATGTTTTGATCATCGCAATTTGAGCCGGCACATAACTAGATGCGCGCGGGAAGGTGATGGCATCAATCGGAATATTGAGTTTTTTTAAATCATCTAGAAATTTTGTGGTGTATTTTTCCCCTAACGTATGCATGTTTTCAAGCGTAAGTGCGAGTCCTTCGCGCCTCAATCCCTTGCTCATCTTGTCTTCTCCAAGGTCGGCGTCTGACGTCAGGTGCCCGAAATCGGTGATATTGATAACTTGTTTAACGTGCAATCCGTTATATTCCAACACGCGCCGCAGAGTGTCTGCGAATACGAACATCGCAAGATTTCCAATATGTTGAACATCATACACAGTTGGACCGCAGTTATACATTTTGACAACACCAGTGCTTGGCGGAATAAACTCCTGTAAGGAATTACCAAGTGTGTTGTACATATACAGTGGGCGTACAGTTCCAGTTGTTCTCCGGAAAAGAAAATCAAACCATTTCATAGCGTTTTATTTAGAGCCAACCTCTGTTTTTAAAGTACCATCGCATGGAGGTAGCGGTTACGACAAGAATACCAACAATGATCCAAAAGTCATACGGAGTTCCCATGATGGGGTTGTACACAGATTCAACACTAAGCAATCCCACAAGTAGCGAAAGTGGGAAGGTGAAAAGTGCCAAAATGGCGAGTATGCGAGTCGTTTGGTTTTCTTTCGTCGATAGAAGAGAGTTGTTTGTTTCGCGCAACTCGTGCAAGGTTTCCATCTGCCGCACGCAATGGCTATACACACGGTGGTATTCTCCCGAGAGCGCGCGGAAATATGGAGTGAACGTTTCTCCAAAAAATAAAGAACCTTCCGTTTCCAAATTTTTTAGAATATCTCGGTGTGATTCGAGTGTTTGTCGTACATTCAAAAGGTCACGAGCGCTGCGAGAGAGCGCGGATACCATTTCAACTTCTTTGCCAGAAAATATATGCTCTTCAACGGCGAATAAGTCTCGCCTGATTGCTTCGAGTTCGTGCTCAACGGAACGGTACATCTTTTTTAATACATAGAAAAACAACTCTACCGCTTCATTCCCAATTGTTTCTTTCTTCAGTATGGTATTTGCTTCAAACACCTTTGAAAATTTGTGCAACGAATCAATGGTGTCGTAATGAGCCGTAATGAGAAATTTTTTTCCAATGACAAAATCAATTTCCTGTTCCAGTGTTTGGTGGGTGTGGCGCAGGGCGGGGAAGTGAAAAATTGCATACGCATATGTCGGATAAAATTCTATACTCGGCTTCGTTGTTGGAAGTGCGAGTTCAAGTGTCGTATGGTGATCAATGCCAAATTCTTCAGCAATTGACTGTACTTCTCCGTGCGTCGGAGACTCAAGGTCTACCCAAACGAGTGAGTTGTGCGTGTAGCGAGAATGCACCTCTTTAGTATACGGCACACATTGATTCAAAGCCGATATTCGGTGATACTATTGTGGACTCTCCCTATGACCGAAGAATACAAGAAAACTATCATCACACGACGAATATCCCTCTTTCTGTGGGCATGTGCTCTCATCATTGTTGGATTTTCGATTGGACTCATTGTCGGAGGGGGTGTCCAAAAAGTGGGTGGAGCATTCTCCGAAGCACCGCCCGCGCAGATTGATTTCGCGCCCGTGTGGAAAGTGTGGCGTGTTATTGACGAGCGTTTTGTTCCTGCCGCCGTCGCAACAACAACCGCTTCGAGCACGGTTTCGATTGAGAACGAGCGCGTGTGGGGGATGATCCAGGGTTTGGCCAGCTCCCTCAATGACCCGTACACATTTTTCTTGCCCCCGGTGGAAAACCAGCAGTTTGCGGACGACATGAGCGGCTCTTTTGAAGGAGTCGGGATGGAAATTGCAATACGTGACCAGATGCTCACTGTTGTTTCTCCGCTAAAAAACACTCCGGCGGAACAGGCGGGACTTGAAAGTGGAGACAAGATTACACATATTGACGGCATGGAAACAAAAGGACTTGATATCGCGAGCGCCGTGCGGCATATTCGAGGCCCGAGAAATACTGAAGTGATATTGACTGTTGTGCGGGAGGGTTGGAGCGAGCCGCATACGATACCCGTTACGCGCGCGGTTATTGATATTCCAACCATAACAACAAAACACGAGCGCGCGTCTTCCCCCCTCCTTAATGAAGAAGCAACCGCAACAAAAAGTGATGTGTTCGTCATTGAACTTATGAATTTCTCCGCGCAATCTTCCTCGTTATTCAGAAACGCCCTGCGTGAATTTGTGGAAAGCGGTCTCCCCTATCTCATTGTTGACGTGAGAGGAAATCCGGGGGGGTATTTAGAAGCGGCTGTTGAAATGGCGAGCTGGTTTATTCCAGCCGGCAAAATAATTGTTGAAGAAGACTATGCGGGGCACGCGAACAATATTGTACATCGTAGTCGCGGGTACGATATTTTCAATAACACCGCGAAGGTCGTCGTTCTTATTGATAAGGGTTCCGCATCTGCGTCGGAAATTTTTGCGCACGCTCTGCGTTACTGGGGAAAAGCAACACTGCTGGGGGAGAGTACGTTCGGAAAAGGTTCAGTACAAGAATTGGTAGACATAACCCCAGATACCGCTCTCAAAATTACTGTTGCGCGCTGGCTCGGGCCCGATGGGGCTCAAATACCGCATTCTGGTGTCGTGCCAGACATAGAGGTGAAAATTTCCAGTGACGATAAAAAAGCAAAAAAAGACCCGCAGATGGAGCGGGCGATTGAGTTTCTAGTGCAATAGAACATGAATCCCATTAGAAGCCACGGACGACCTATCGATACACCCAGTATGTCCTCAGTATTTATCAGTAGTAATAAGTTTGGGTGCGAAACGCATTCGGGTTCCGCGTCCTGCTTCTAACGGGATGAAGATCATTCTACTCAAAGATGTACCCGGCATCGGCCAGAGAGGAGCCGTGAAAGACATTTCTGATGGGTATGCCCTCAATTTTTTAATTCCAAAAAAACTTGCCGAACATGCGACGCCTAAAAAAGTCTCAGAGCATGAAGCGTGGAATAGGGCAGTGGGGGAGGCGCGTGAAAAACAGGAAGAAGAAAATGCATCATACATTGAACGCTTGCACGGTGTTCATGTAACAATTTCAACAAAAGCAAATGCGACAGGAAAATTATACAAACAGGTAACGCCAGACATGATTGCGGAACACATTCAGAAACAATTCGGTATTTCTTTATCCCCAAAAAACATTGAATTGGAAGGACCGGTACGCACGGTCGGGGAGTGTGTTGCCCGTATACGCTTTGGCACCAAGCATGCCAAAATTGCGGTACATGTAGAAGACGAAGGTCTTGACAAAACAAGAGAAAGATTATGAAATGCTTGCGATGCTGCGTCGCGTTCCTCTACCATCAAAATTGATTTTTCGCTTTGAACGGAATGCAACGATGCCGGATTTGAGAGCGAACAGTGTGTGGTCTTTGCCGACCCCGACATTTTTTCCCGCCATAATTTTTGTGCCGCGCTGGCGCACTATAACTTCGCCAACACCAACACGCTGACCATCAGCGCGCTTAACCCCGAGATATTTCGGGTTTGAGTCGCGAAGATTTTTCGCTGTTCCGCCAGCCTTTGTTGTTGCCATAGTGTTGCCCAGTATACTAGGCATTACTTGACGCGCAAGGGCTTATACGGCACTCTGGGGTTTGGGTAATAAGGAGTGAGGTGTCCAATGCACGACCGAAAAGTCGATACATCTTTCACGGTCTACAATCTCACACGGGGCGGATACATCCAATGCCGTCTCAAGGTATTCCACAACGCCGGTATCAAGATTCCGATGGTGGTTGATATTCTTCTCAAGGACGGCAGTAAAATTTCTGACGTCACTATAACGAATGAAACGGAGATTGAGTTGCCGGAACGGTATGGCGATTTTTCCGAACATAACATTCAGGCGATTGTGGTACGCCAAAGCGCGATGTTAAAACGCCAATTCAGCGTTCGAACTGGAGAACTCGCGACCCCACAGGGCATAGACCCTCGGTTTCGGTAATCGTTCCTTCCATCATCCCGCCATTCGCGGGATTTTTCTTTTTCTATACACAAGCGGAACCGAGTGCGCTATAGTGCATGCCATGCATACGATACTCGCGAACATTCGAACACATGGTGCTAAGGTGCTGTCAGTGTGGGGAGTGCCGACGATCGTATTTCTGGTTAGCGTCGCATCATTCGGACTCGGGCGACTTTCTACACTGGAAAGCACCGAGATTCCCGTTTCGCTGCAACAAGCAGGAGTCATACAAGCGGTAGCGCCCATGAATATGGGCGGGCTTATCGTGGGGTCACGAAGTGGGAGCACCTACCACTTTCCATGGTGTGCGGGCGCACAACAAATATCGGAACAAAATAAACGTTGGTTCAAAAGTGAAGATGCGGCTCGAAAAGCAGGGTACGCGCCAGCAAAAAATTGTAAGGGACTGGAATAGCTTCTGGGTGCTAGCTTCTAGCTTCTGGGTGTGAGAAAATAGCACTCATGCTAGTCGTTGACGTTGAATCATCTGGAACAGAGGCGCGCAAACACTCCATCGTGAGTGTGGGTGCCTTGGATTTTGCAAACCCCACCAATCGTTTTTATGAAGAATGTCGCGTGTGGGATGGGGCGCACATCATGGACGAGGCTCTTGAGGTAAATGGTTTTACTAAGAGTCAGATCACCGACCCCAAAAAACAAACTGAGGCAGACGTAATCCACTCCTTTTTGCAGTGGTCAGACAAGCTTGGGGAGCGCACGCTTGCGGGGCAAAATGTCTCTTTTGACAGAGATTTTTTGAGAGCCGCGGCAGAGCGCGCGGGGCACACTGATTGGCCCTTCGCGCACCGAACCATAGACACGCACACCCTGTGCTACATGCATATGATTACTCGCGGACTGCAACCACCGACAACACACAAAAGATCCGCGCTCGACCTCGACGCTGTTCTCGTATACTGCGGTATCCCCATGGAACCAACGCCACACAATGCTTTAACGGGCGCTCTTTCGCACGCAGAAGTCATTTCGCGTCTTCTGTACGGAAGAAAATTGCTTCCCGAATTTTCACAATACGAGATTCCTTGGAGTGTGCGCTAGCCGTTTTCAATTGGATTATATGCGACGCGCACTTCGACGCATCGGCTTCAGTATTTCACAGGCAATTTTGTTCGTGTTACATGCCGGACGGTACATACTATTGCGTCTTTTTGGCAGCAAAAAACAGATGCATGGCGTCCGTGTGATTTTAGAAAGAGATGGGCGAGTTGTTTTGGTACGACACTGGTTTGCTCCATGGGTCTGGACACTGCCCGGAGGAGGAGTAGAGGGGGGAGAGTCCGTGGAATCCGCAGCCATTCGTGAGGTGCGCGAGGAAACGGGGTATGTAATCAAAGCATTCGATGGAGAGATCGGAACATACGAAGGCAAGCTAGGAAAACATGATGTGGTCAAAGTTTTATGCACAACACACTATGATGGAAGTTTGAAATTTATTCCGAACGCTGAAATTATGATGCGTGGATTATTCGCCACGGACAATTTACCGGAAAACACATCTCCGGCAAATAGGCGCAGAATTGAAGCATACACATCCGGTGTACGAAATGAAAAAACAGGCTGGTGAAGATTTTGACATAGTGCAGGGGAGAGAGTATTGTTGACGCTAGAAGTCTCAGTAGCGCCGAAGGAGAGAATCGTCATGATTGTTCGAAACCTTGCTCTTCTTGGATTACTCGTGGCATTCGGCCTTGCGCACGCGTATCCTGTGCAGGCAAACGTTGAGTTCGAACAGAACTTAATCAGTGATGAGAAGGAATTTCGTTATTATGGGCGACTACTTGTGTGCAAAGATAAAAACGATATACCGTTTCTTGTACAAGCTCCCGCAAACGATGATTTTGTGAGAATACTGACGGGTTTCGTAGATCTGCGCGAATGTATGACTGAGAAAAATCCATTGCTCGGGCCGAGAGTGTTTCTCGGACTGTTCAAAACAGGGTTCGGAATCATATGTCATTTTCAATATGAGACGGACAGTGGATCGCGATTTGCATACAAGCACGTGAAATCAGAAAATTTTTCGAAACGGTGTGATGTAAAAAATCGATAATTACAACGTGAAAGCGGCTGGGACATTCCAGCCGCTTCTTGTTACAATAGAAACATGGGTGTCTTCATTCCCCCAGAAGAATTTTATAAACAATTGCCGAAAAAACCACATTCGGGAGCAGCTCTTTTTTTTGATACAGACAATCGTCTTTTGGTTGTTAAACCGAACTACAAGAGTCACTGGTCAATCCCAGGTGGCATGGTGGATAAAGATGAGTCCCCTCAGGAGGCGTGTGTCCGGGAAGTATTCGAAGAAATTAATCTCACAATTTCGAACCCACGGTTTTTAGGTGTTGATTATTCTTTCCCTTTTCGTGACCGTAAAGAATGTGTGCATTACATTTTTTACGGAGGGGAAGTGTCGGAAGAACAAAAAAAGATTCTTCGACCACAACCGGAAGAAATCGATGAAATTCGTTTTGTACCGCTCGAAAAGGCGATCGAGCTTTTCATGGGCAATGAGGAAAGACTTACTAAGCGTGTCTTAGCGTGCCTTGAGGCGCTCAAAAATAATCGACCGGTATATATGGAGAATGGGGTAGTGAGGTAGAGTAAGCATACTGTAACGTCGCACAATATACCTTTTGCGACACATGGTAGAGGGATCGGGTCGTGAAGGGTCGATGCTGTTCTGTCCAGGCTCTGGCGTCAATGGGGGATGCTTTGGTATGACACAGCATCGACCACATGCAGAACACTTGATGAGAACTTGCGTCTTAGACTGTAGATGCGCGTTCGTAGATGAAATTGAAGATGGGACAGAAATTGGAGAGATAGGAAAGATGAGATAAGGGAGATCATCACCTTCCCCAGAGTTATCCACAGGGTACTATATTAGACCACATAGCTTGTCAAATTCAATCTCGTGTATCCGATATCCAAGCTCTAGAGCCATATAATAGGCATGTGGGATATACTTGACAGATATAAACTGTGTTGTAATACATTAACACCCAATGAGAAATTCCCCCGTTTTCCCTACTCCAAATAATCTATTGGATTTAAATATGCCCCGAATGACGAAACTGGAACAATGGCATTTGAGCATGGTGTTAATTTTTTTGTGACATCTCCTAGGCGCACTATTTTTACACCATCCGATGCGTACACACCAAAGTGTAAGTGTGGCCCGGTCGCATATCCAGTGAAGCCAGAGTACCCTATGACGGCACCCCCAGGAACGCTACTCCCCGTTTCTACTCCAACCTGTGATAGGTGCGCGTAGAGTGTTGAAAGACCGTTTGGGTGTCGCAATAAAATCCATTTACCATATGAATAGCATCCGCGAATGGAATCCGAATTCCCTGTTCCCTCCACAACTCCCCCAAGAGCCGCTTTCACGGGAGTGCCGAGCGCGGCACGCAAATCAATACCGTTGTGTCCCCTGCCACTGTACGCCCCGCTTCGAGCAAATTTTGTGTTACCAAAATATTGCGTGACTTTCACCGCATCAAGTGGCCATTGTAAAATTCCGCCCCCAGTTTTTGGGAGAGTACTCGGGTCATACGTATACATAAGTTTGGACTCGAGATCTTCGAGCGCGTTTTCGAAAGCAATTTTCGCCACCCTTTTCTCTTCGAGTAATTCTTGAAACGCGGACTCCTTTTCTTTTGTTTGGGAAAGCAAGTTTTTTTGTTCACGCACAGTAATCGAAAGTGATTGTTCCTGTTCAACAAGTGTTTTTCTTTCTAACAAAAGGTCAGCGCGCTTTTTTTCTGAACGCGCCCTCTGTTCGGTCAGTGTTGTTTTACTGTATACCAATTCTTCTATATTTTCTCGCATGGCTCGCTCGAATTGTTGCGTTATTTCAATTTCAGCCCACATTGAAGAGACCGAGGATTCACCAAGAATCGCCTCAACAAAGCTCTTTTTTTCAGTCTGATCTATGTTTCGAGCTATTGCTCCCAGTGTTTCTTTTCCGTTCTCTATACGTATTCCTTTGGAGTGTATATCTTGGTCCAGCTGTTTAATTTCGAGTTCCAATGTTTTTATTTTACTTTTCGTCGCATTAATTTTTGCCTGTAATTGTTTGCGTTGAATCTCCAGACTGTTTACGGTACTTTGTAATGTTTGTTTTTGAGAAGCAATACCATTCAACTCTTGCTCGTATTTTTCAATTTCTTTGTTTAACGTCTCTATGGTCGAGTTGTGTTCTACAACAGCGCGCTCCAATTCTTCACGTGTTTCTGCGACAACTATGGAAAACGCAAAAGGGGTGGCGCACAGCACCAAAAACCACACGCCTCGCGATAAGAAAAGATTCATGGGTCAAGAAGCTATGTGTTGCATGGCCGTCTGTATTCTGGAGAGCGTCTCCTCCTTACCTAGAAATCGTATGAGGGTGAACGGGTCGGGAGATTTTAACTTGCCAGATAGGGCGTATCGAAGAGGCCACAAAACGGCTCCCCTACCCTCTTTTGTCGCATACTCGAAGAGCGTTTGTTTTATGGATTCTGCGGTCTCGAAGTTTTTCAGAGAAAGTTTGTCAAGCGTGTTTTGGATGTACTCAAGATGTCGCGTCGCGGTATGTGCATCGGAATTTTTTTCCGGAATATGGACTACCTCAAGTTTTGGAGTATTAAAAAAATAGTCAAATTCAGATGGGTCAAACTCTTTCCACACGTTTATACGTTCTCGGAGAAGCGGAATGAGGCGCGTGGTCATTTCTCTATCCCAGTGTGGCGCATATTTCATAACCCCATCTAGAAACTCTTGCTCAGGAATCTCTATCATGTACTGGCGGTTGAGCCATTTCAATTTTTCGAGGTCAAATATGGCGCCGCTTGTATGCACATCTCTTATATCAAATTCCACCGCCATCTCTTCTATGGATAGCTTTTCTTTTCCAGACGGTGGAGTCCAACCCAAAAGTGCCAGGTAATTCACAAGCGCCTTGGGGCTGTAGCCGAGAGTTTTATAGTCATTCACGGAAGCCGCAAAATTTCGCTTCGAAAGTTTCGCGCGGTTTTGGTCAAGTATGAGAGGAATGTGCGCATATTCGGGTCTTGTGAACCCCAGGGCTTCCAAAAGAAGTATTTGTCGGGGGGTGTTTGGTATATGATCCTCACCACGGATAACATGTGTCACCCCCATTTCATGGTCATCAACCACAACGGCAAGATGGTAGAGGGGTTCGTTAATGCTTTTTGCAATAACAAAATCTTTAAGTTCCGTCATATCAAATGAAATATCACCTCGTATCATATCCTTAAAGGTCACGACAATATTTGGATTTTTAAACCTCACCACCTTTTTATCCGCATCATGTTCCGAAGCTTCCGCTTCGTATGCATTACCCGAATCGATTAACTTTTGCACATACGGTTGGTACACACTTTGTCGCTCTGACTGACGTCCCGTTCCCATTTCATACTCGATTGCGAGCCACCGGAGTCCTCCGACGATATCTTCCTCGAACTCCGGTTTGCTACGCGTTTTGTCGGTGTCTTCAAATCGAAGACCCATGGTGCCACCGTGATGTTTCGCGAAAAGATAGTTAAACAAGGCGGTGCGAGCGCTTCCAATGTGGAAGTATCCTGTCGGAGATGGTGGAAAACGAGTCACTATTTTTACGCTCATATTCGACTATGTCTTTTCATGTCCCAATGCTGTTTCAATAAGGATTTTAGCAATTTTTTTCGCAGAGTCCGGTTTTGAAAACGATCGAGCCGCGGCAGACATTTTCTCTTGGAGCGACGGGTTAGAAATAATTCGTGCTATTTCTGCAACGAGAAGATGCGGTGTTAAATTTCTCTGCTCCACTACGACCGAAGATCCTGTGCGGGCATATGAAAATGCGTTTTCTGTTTGATCGTGAGACACATCTTCAGGAATCGGAATGACGATCGAAGGGATGCCCCAGGAAGCAATTTCAAATATGGCTCCGCTTCCGGCGCGCGAAACAACGAGAGACGCAACGCCGGCAGTCATGCGCAACGCCAGCGTATTCAAGAGGCCAAACGCTCGGTAGCGAGCGCGATGGGGGGAGTCTTTAAGGATAACTGATACGAGTTCCGTCACTTCCGAAAGATGTGCGGAACCAGTTTGATGCACCACGTTATATTTTTCTAACAAAGTCGAAAGCGCATCCAACAGTACGCTATTGATTGTTTGCGCGCCTTGCGAACCACCGAGCACGAAGATTGTCGGTACTGACGAATCAAGCTTTAAAAACTCGTGACCCCCCTCTTTCGCCGGATGCTCAATTGCCTTACGTATGGGATGCCCAATGAGCGCAACTTTGGCGCGTATAGATTCCGGAAACTTTAGAGCGGCATCTGGGTGCGCTATCCCGATCCAACGTGCAAATTTTGCGGACCACAATGAGACGCGTCCCGGAATTGCGTCTGCGTCATAAATAACAATTGGAATATTGAGTATTTTTGCCGCACACAGTATCGGAAATGCGGCGTATCCTCCGGTTGAAAACACCACGTCGGGATATATACGAAACAATTGCAAAAGAGAACGTAAAACACCGATCGCCGTTGGAATAAAATTAAATATGGTGCCGAAGATACTTCCCCGCCGCATTTTCCCCGCCGAAGATGGTAGATACGATATGGCGTGTTCCAAAAGTTCAACTTCATCAAATGCCTGCGGTCCCATGTAGATGAGCTCTGGTTCAATCAAAACACGCTCCTGCGCGATATCCTCCACCGCTTCAGCAACGGCAATGAGGGGATAAAAATGTCCCCCCGTTCCTCCCCCACATAATACGATTTTCATCCCGTTAGAAGTAGGACGCGGAACTACGCGGAATTCCACACCTTCTCCGATTATTGTTTGTAATATCGACGTGTCTCATATATGTATTGCTCGCGTGTCCGCGACTTCTAACGGGATTCATACTGCCAGTGTATCACGTTCGATATCTCTATTTTTACACCCCACGACATCTTTACTATTTTAATAACTGACCGCGAGCTTGTCTGCAGGCAGGGATTCTCCACGTTTTAAGCTGTTCTTCCTGATGCGTATCTGCCAAATTGATTGAATTATAGAAAATGTCATGCGGAGTGAAATTTTGACACACAACATTTTCTGTGCTAAACTGTCGATGGTTCACAAAAACGGGAGATGCTGAATGTCTACACTTTCTTGGATTTCGATTGTGTTATGGATTATTGCTGGCATCGCGGGACTGTTTTCGTCGTCGAGCCTCACGGTCAACGGTCGACCAGTGAGAAATCCCGTCGTCAGAATGAGTCTATGTTTTCTTGCCGTTCCTTTCGTTGGCATCATTTTTTTAGTTTTCGGGCTTATCGGCTTATTCTTGACCGCGCCCATCATAGAACTGATCGACCCATCCTGGCTTCCTTTCTCATTCTAGCCCCTTTCGACTTCTGGCGGAACCTCACAGTTTCGCCTTTTTCTTTTCCTAATGATCCGTGACATTTTCTATATTTTATGAGTGAGCCACACGTTTCGATATAGATAAAAGGATACCGACACTTCCCAAAGAAACGAGCATCGCAGTGCCACCCTGGCTAAAAAACGTGAGTGGGACCCCCGTTAGAGGTATGAGCCCAACCATCCCCGCAATGTTAATGAACGCTTCAGCAACCAAGTAACTGACGATGCCAACTCCGAGAAGTGTACCGAACGAGTCTCCTGCGCGTGATGCAACCGTAAAACCACGGAGAGCGAATACTAAGAATGTTCCAACGACAAACACACTACCAAAAAAACCAAACTCTTCTGCCGCGACCGCGAAAATAGAGTCCCCCATCGGTTCAGGTAAATACGTAAATTTCTGAATCCCCTGTCCAAACCCCCTTCCCGAAACACCCCCGGAGCCGATTGCTATCAATGACTGACGAATTTGGTACCCTTCCGTTTGCGGATTGTCCGCCGGATTTATAAATGTCAGTAAACGATCTTTCACATACGGTCTCGTGAGCGCGAGAGCACCAATGAGAAGCACTCCAATCAATGCGACCAGAACAACATCTCTCATACGAGCTCCCGCGGCGACATATATTGCACCCACGGACACGACAATGATGCCAAGTGTTCCAATGTCCGGCTGAAGCACAAGAAGCAACGTGGGAAGCGCCAAAACCCCCAATAGTCCAACAACGCCGTATTGAATTGTTGCGACCCTTTGCCGTATGCTTGAAAAATACACTGCAGCAAATAGAACAGCACCAATTTTCATTGTTTCCGAAGGTTGAAAAGAAAGAAAGCCGAGATCTATCCATCGTGTGCCACCTCCATGTGTAATACCTATATCTGGCACAAAAACAAGCGCCGTTAAAACAATGGAAAATATGAACAGCGGGAGCGCAAAACGTTTCCAACGTTTGTAATCAATGATTGATGTAATGAAAAGTACTACAATTCCCAATCCGACTCCCAAAACAGTGTGATTGAAAACTACAGATGAGATGTGCGTTTCTCCACGCGCGAGTAACCCGAATGCGCCAGACGCAAACACTCCAACACCTGAAGCAATAAGGATACCTGCAGATATGAAAAGCCAACGATCTGCGTGTTTTTTTAAACCACTCATACCCCTAGTATATAGCCCCCACACGAACAGACAGTGCTTTTACTCGCGACAGCGAAACCCTTTCATTTCCGAGCCCTGCCTGCAGCAGGCAGGCGAGGAGCGAGAAAGGTGAAAGCAGCGGGGCTTGCCCACGCGTACCTTTACATCCTCAAAGACACTGCTCGCAATAGTGCCACCTTCGCACGTCTCATCACAATGCCATGAGGGCTACAATGACGCCCATAAATGCACATACAGCAGAAAGTATCCAGTACCGCATGGTTACTTTATATCCAGGCCACCCTATCGCCTCAAAGTGGTGATGGAGAGGAGTAATTCTAAACAATTTCTTTCCAAACCATTTTTTCCATGCGACCTGAATAATGCTCGTGGCAACCGTTATCACAAGAAGAAATCCAATAATGGGAAGTGCAAAAATTCCAACACCACCCCCCAAACTGTCCGTCATAAAAGCAACAACGGCGATTGTAAGAGTGAGCCCCATCGTTCCCGTGTCAGTCATGTAAAATCGCGCGGGCGGAATGTTGAACCACAAAAATGCAAGGAGCCCACCAACAACAGTGGCGCACAGTGCCGCAAGGTCAATTTGTTGCTGCACGAACGCGATAACAGCATACGACGCAAATACCGACGCAAACACGCCGCCAGACAATCCGTCTATACCGTCAATAATTCCAGAGGCATACAGGGCAAGCGATACGAGAACAAACAGCGGCACAATCAAAAATCCTATTTCGAGTGGAGAGGCAAAGGGAATATTCACAACAGAGACATCGAGCTTATCGTAAAACCACCACCCTATTGCTGTTGATAAAGCAACAACTATGAGAAGACGAAAACGAAGCGGTACGCCCACCCCTCCGGGACGAATCACCAAAAGATCGTCTATGAGTCCGACAAAAGCACCAAGAAGCAATGTTGCAAACGGAATCCACGTTTGACTCCTACTTAAAAAATTAAATTGCGAAAATGCGCTTTCTGGTGCAAGCGAAGCGAGAACTGAAAGAAACAAAACCACGACACTCACACTTCCCCATATCACAATACCGCCCATGCGCGGAGCCCTGCGCTCATTCTCTTCGTGCAATCGGTTAAATTCTACGGCAGGAGTGCCGTCAAGCGCTATTTTTCCAGAAGTTTTTTTCCATGCCTGATACTTGTACAAATAGTGCGTTAGCATCGGCGTTAGGAGTATTCCTACAACAAAAGCCATTCCCGATGGCACAAGGGTACGCACTGCATCTGCTATTTCAACGGTGGGCATATGAGATTGATTTAAAACACGCCACGCACTCGACGCACAAGCTCTGTCATGTCCGCAAATCTACCGCTCTGCGTTGAGCCCAGTATAACAACCGCTACAGGATGTGAGGGCTCTGGTTCAAACACAACAGCAAGATTACCACCAGCAAGGTCGGTAAAGCCAGTTTTTCCAAACACGAGTCCAGGAATTGTTGGCAATGCCTCATTGGTGTTAAACGCAACGGCAGACTTAGGTGTTCCCAACTTCCACATAACCAATTTTTCCTTTGTGGTACCAGTGAAGTTATCTTCATGTTTCAAAGCATACTCGAGAAGAAGCACAATATCGTGCGCCGAACCATATGCGCCAGATAGTGCAGTGTCTTCGTCCAAACCGCTTGTGTTCAAAAAGAATGTGTTCAACATTCCCAATTCTTTGGCAAGTGAGTTCATACGATACAAGGTCGCACTTCCCAAGACAGATGCCGGATACAGGGCGTGCAACCTTTGATCGGCCGCGCGCTCGAGTGCGAGAGCACCTCCGTTTGAAGAGCCCATAAGCGTATAATCAACGATATCGCGCACCAGCCACTCCTCCCCCACTTCCAGTGTGTCTGCGCTCCCGATGGTATATGCGGAGTTAGTCATTAGGATAGATTCATTGGGTGAAAGAACTTCAGACGCTGAAAGAACGAGTGCAATTTTTGCGAGAGACGCGAGCGGAAGCTGAATGTCCGGATATAGCGCATACAACACTTCGTCCGTTTTCAAGTCAACAGCAAGAGCACTTTTTGCTTCAAGTGTCATTCCCAAAAAAGGGTCAATCGCCCTTGATGTCGCCGCGACAGACACACGTGCCTGCGATGGAGACGTGTCAATAACATATATTCCACCCGTTATAATTGAAAGAAAAAGAGCCGCAAGTGCGAGTTGCGGAGTTGAGGGTATGTACTGATTATGATTCTCCTCCTGACTGTTCTGATGTTGTTCCATGATCTTGTGGTGTGTGCGTCTTTTCAAAAAGAGCGAGCTCGGCGGCCATTGTAGCATAGTCGGGTAATTCGCCCGTGCCTGTAATTCCTAGGTGGGCCAGAAGATCGGTAGTTGGACGATATAAATATTCTCGAGCATCATTCGGGTTGTGCGTACGTTCAATCAACCCCCGCTCAAGAAGGGTACGAACCGTTGAGGCGGAATTCACTCCGCGTATGTAATCAATCTCTGTGCGTGTTGAGGGCCCTCTATAGAGAACGATGGAGAGCACTTCGAGCCCCGCATCTCCCATATCACGCTTAAGTTCAGATGCATGCGCTTCCTCAATTTCTTTAGAACATGTGGGAGATACCGCGAGGGCAACTTCAAGCCCCGTTTCAATAAGAGCCATGCCACTCCCGAGGAGTCGATCCCGTAATGCCTGAAAACCAACCGCGAGTTCTTCGGGAGAAACAGCAAGTATTTTTTGGAGCTTGGTGCGCGAGAGAGATGCGCCTTCCGAAAAAAGTCGCGCCTCAATGCGAGACGCGAGCGTGGGCTTTGAGTGGTCTACTTCCATGTATGTAGTATAACTCCATATTTCTAACTAATAAAAACCTAACACGCGACTACTGGACAAAAGTTATTTAAATAGTAAAATCTCCCTAGTTTTGAATGAGAAACAGCATGGGAGAGTGCCGTGAACGCTCGTCTTTTTCCTCGCATCGGTCTGATGTTCGCCACTCTCGTTATGCTTACTTTTGTGGCCCCGAACATGAGTTTTGGCGAGTCCTTGAAGCAAGAAGCGATGACAACACTGAATGAACTTCGGTACACCGTCAGTATCGGGGGAGACAACCTGACGCGACTCGCCGGACGGTTCGGCGTGTCCCCAGGGTCGCTATTGAAAGCCAATCCAGTTCTTGCGGCGCGGACCAATCCGTCAAAGCGTTACTGGCTCTACCTCGGAGAAACACTGGTCATCCCCGCGTATCAGGCGGTAACAAAAAATCTTGACGAAATCGGAGACGCGACAATCGTCGCCGTCCCAATGCGCACAATCAGAGAAAAGGACGCTGAAATCCTGAGAACGCAAAACAATGTTGCTCTTCTTGCACAAGATATGGGCAAACAAGCAGAAGAATTGAGGGGGGCACTCGAGAGAGAGCGTGAACTTAAAAGTGAACTCGCCACATTGCGCGAAAGAAACGGCGGATTTGTTGTGGTAATCACAGTGTTGCTACTCGCAATCTTTCTCTTAGTCATTGCTCTGCAAAACAAAAAGAACAACGGGATGATAGATCCGCTCCCTATCGTATGGAACGAACAAAAAAAACCGCAAGAACTTGTTTCACCTTCTCCTGAGACATCCAGAGTCCACGGAATGGCGGAAGAACTTGATGAAGTTGCAAAAGGTCTCTCCATCAACGAGGTGGCGAGATTTGCAGATATGGAAATCCTGCGGGACGAATGCGGAAACTCTGTCACCATCAAGAAGCTACCGGAATTCTTCGCCAAACGCCCGCATCTTGTCGGGTTGACATTGGAACAATGCCAAGAACGAATGCTTGCGGAACAAATACTTGCGCGAAAAGGCGGGCAGGAGAAACCGAATCCGACTCTTCAATCCAACCAAGTTCCAAACACGCAGTCTTAAGTACCAAACCAGAGGAAGTCCCGATGTGTCGGGATGGACAAAGGTTTGAGAAAAAGATTGCAGGGCCGCTTCTTCGGGAGCGGCTTTTTCTTTGACTTTCATTCTGTGCGGATACAAGAAACCACCGATATCATGTACACCTATTTTAGACGGCCGTCTAAAATAAGTGTATGTGATTTTTACATACCAGGAAACCCCGCGCGAATAGGGCGTCCCGAACGTACCCACGTTGGGAGGTGCAACCTCCCAACACAACCTCCCAACACGTTTTACCTCGTAAAAAAACGGGCGACCGAAGTCGCCCGCATACACTAAGAGTTACGTGGATACGTAGGTGTTTTCCACAATTCTGGCAAAAACCGCACAGAAGAGCGAAAATCCGATGGGGCAACTTGTATTCGAATGACATCACCTTCTTTAAACCAGCTGGGTTCAAGGTACCCCGTGATAGGTTCTTGGTTTCGTTGCACAGAATCGATAATTTTATACAGTCCAAAAAGATATCGAACATCGCCCGCATGCCCTTCTACACGATCCTCGATTTTTCCTCTGTCAAAAAATATACCTTTACGAAGAACTCGCACGCTAGAAGTTTTATTCAGGAAAAACAGGGGAAGTCGATGAAGTCGAGATCGTCCGAACACAAAAACTTTTTCTTTTCTGTGTTTTTGTTTTTCAACCCGAAGAACTGACCACCGTTTTCTAGTGCCCATCAAAACACCTCCATTGATCCTGCCTCACAGTACATCTTCAGTCGCCTTCTCGCAAGCACATAAAAATCAGTTTCCGTAGCGCGGGGTTACGAACGACTCAGCTTCAAGCGTTATTTCGCTAAACAATTTCTCTTGAGAAACCGATATTGAGCCCGAACGGACCAATTCAAGTGTGGCGAGAAAATAAACGATGACTTCGTGTTTGCTCGCGCGCTTCGTTAATTCACTGAATTGAGTAGACATCGCATGTTTTAACCTGCCCCTTAAGCGCTCGATAACATCTTCAAGCGCTAATACTGGCGCCACGGTGGCCTGTAACATTTTTTCAGGAACTGGAAATGATGCAATGAGAGTCCGTAAGGCATTTTTCACAGTATTGATGGTCGCCTCACTAGGAGCAAATATAACCCCCCGCTCTGGGGAGCGTTTAGGAAACACGAGAGACGCCCTCCCCCACTCTTTGCCCAACATTTTGGCCCCCTTGCGTATTAAACGATACCGCGCCAGTCTTCGTTCCAATTCTTCGACGCTTTCTTTTTCTTCATCCGACAATGTTAAAAAAGGTAAGAGGGAGCGGGATTTTATAAGTAGTAATGTTGAAGCGATCAGTATAAATTGCGCCGCTTCATTCAAAGGAAATTCCGATACTGTTTCAATGTGAGCAAGATACGCATCCGCCACTTCGGCCAAGGAAATTTCAGAAATGGGCATTTTGCGAGACTCTATAAGATCGAGCAGTACTTCAAGCGGGCCCTGAAACGTATGCGTCGCAACGTGAAAACTTTGAGTCATGGGGTGTGTTTATTCAAACAATTTCACATCAATACGAGTCATATCGCGAGGAAACGCAGACGCCTCTTTAACATTTTTAAGTTCCAATAAGCGCGCAGTAAAGCGTTCCAGTCCAGTAGATGAGCCTCCGTGCGGAGGCATGCCATATTTAAACGCCTGCAAATAGAAAGAGAATTTCTTTGGGTCCAGTCCGCGCTCATGCATTCGGGCAAGGAGTGCTTCGTGGTTGTGAATACGCTGACTCCCGCTGTTTATTTCAAGTCCACGAAACAAGAGGTCAAACCCGCGAGAGTACGGGGCCTCTAGTGGGTCTTCGTAGGTGTAAAATGCGCGCTTCACAGTCGGAAAATGTGTAATAAATACAAAATCTGACTGGTGTTTTTCTTTCGCCCATTCGCATATCGCTCGCTCCTGTTCTGGTTCAAGATCCGGTGCGTCTGGCGCCCCCAGTATTCCCTGCGCCTCGCGTAGTGTAAGAATCGGAAATACATCAGGAATAAGTGCCGAGGTGGTATTAAAACGCTGTAAAACACCGGCATGTTTTTCTCCAACAGTTCGCACCACATCCCTCACTGTTTTTTCCAAAACACTCATGACATCCCTGTGGCTCTCAATAAACCCCATCTCAAAATCCATCTGCACCACTTCGCTTAAATGTCTCGTGGTTGCATGTTTTTCTGCACGAAACACTTTTGCAATCGTAAAAACGCGCTCAAACGGTCCAACCATAATCTGTTTATACAACTGCGGACTTGTGGCAAGAAACGCCTTTTGTCCGTAATAGTAATCCACCGTAAACACGGCAGACCCTCCCTCCGCGTCTCCCCCAACCAATACGGGTGACTGATATTCTGTAAAATCCTGAGTCCTGAGAGCATTTCTGTAGGCGTCCACAACGGATGCCTGAACAGAGAAGATGTCCCGCCCGCGCTCGCCCCGAAGCGTGAGCGGCGCGTTGTCAAAATGCGTATCAATGTTGACATCCGTATCCAACTCGAAAGGTAGTTCGTGTGCTTCTGAAAGAACGGCAATTGCACTGGCAGATATTTCAATGCCACCCGTTTGACTTTCAGTTTTCATATCGTTCGGACGTTCTTTCACCTCACCCTCAACTGAAACAACCCACTGTGCTCGAAGTTTTTCTGCCACCAACATTGCTCCTGCGGATTTTGGGGTAATCACCACCTGTACCGTTCCACTCCTATCCCTAATATCCAAAAATAGAAGTTTTCCGTGATCCCGTCGTACTGAAACCCAGCCAGAAATAGAAACAGACTGACCGATATGCCCTTGCAAATTTTTTATAAGTGTTCTTTCTGTCATATGGTTACCCCTATTTTTTTACGAACATCCGCCATTTTTGCACTCGCTCGCGCTCGCGCCTTCTCACTCCCCTCTTTAAGCACCGTGACAACGTCCCCGTCAGAAATTGATTCTCGGCGCTCCCGAGCAGAAGAAAAATACGCGTCAATGTCTTCCGTAAGAACTTCTTTGAGTGCTTTGTACTTGCCAACATTACCAGAGTACAGTCCCTCAAGCTCTCCCTCGGTTTTGAATAATGTATGAATAGCATACACATTCTTCGGCTTATCACCTTCAGAATCAGTAACAATAGACATCACCGCCTTCTGGATTGCATCTTTTGACCCAAACAAAGGTATGGTGTTGCCATAACTTTTGCTCATCTTTTCTCCGTCTGTCCCCGGAACAACTCCCGCGGATTTCAATACACGTTCTTTTGGTTCTTTGAATGTCGCTCCGTACGCACTATTAAATTTCGCCGCCGCCTCGCGCGCGTATTCCACATGTTGGCGCTGGTCCGCCCCAACAGGCACAACATCCGTATCATAGAGAAGAATGTCAGAAGCCATCAGCATCGGATAATTAAAGAGACCAGCGTTTGCTTCAAATCCTTTCGCCACCTTATCTTTGTACGCGTGCGCTTGCATAAGAAACGGCACACTGACCAGGGTTTCAAAAACCCACGCGAGCTCCGTGTGCTCTGGCACAGACGACTGTTGCGCAATGGTTACTCGTTTTGGATCAACCCCAAGAGCAAGATAATCTTTTACCACACTCACAATACTTGCCCTCAAGTCTTCTGGATTTTTGAGTGTCGTCAACGCGTGATAATCAACCACCAAAAGCGTACTTTCATATTCTTGATACAAATCAAGGAATGGTTTCAAGGCGCCAAAATAGTTTCCAAGATGAAGCGCGCCGGAGGGCTGAAGGCCTGTGAGTAGTTTTTGCATGTACTTAAATATACCACTGTTTCATATAGAAAAAGAAAGGGCCGACGAGATGTGTCGGCCACAGAAATACCTATCTTTTGATGCTTTGTACCCAGAGTTTGCTGTATGGATTGAACTTGAATTTTAGAGCCCGTGCCGTCCCGTCGTAGCGCCGCCTTAAGAGCGCCCTTAGAGATTTATCGTTTTCGTAATCCCCTCCGTAGTACCAACATTTTGAAGCAGGGATAATGGCTATACTTTTCCACCACCAATGTTTTTCAAATATGATTCCGACGAGCAAAGGGAGCAGGCGTTCCCACCGTATAGAAGCAAGCATGTGTTCATATCCACGAGAACCCTGAAGTTGTTGAATAACGATGGTTCGCCAGCACGGTTTAAACGCAACACACGCTATCGTCTCTGCCTTATACAAAAGACGAATACCAAACCGTTCGTCCCAATAGCGACCACAGTCGTAAAAATTTTTTCTTCCGAAACGAAAGGATATCCTGTAGTCTCCCGCATTGCACTGTCTGCCTGATTTTACAAACAGTGGCAACATTTCCCGAAATTTTTCCGACACCCTCGCCTCAGTCGATGTTAGAAGAAATGTTTTTTTGCAACTTCTCCGACACCAAGGATTCGCGCAAAAACATACGAGATTCGTAAAGAATCGCAAGAGAAGCAAGGATACCCACATCTTTTTTCTCCCCCATGTACCAACGTTCTTATACTACAAAGTTTGCGCGGTGTCAAACAAAAAAGAAACATCTCACCCCTATTCCAGAAGTGAGATGGATAGAATAGCCATCGCGAAAAGAAAACCAGCGATCGCCCCAAGTAACACCGCGAACCACGGCAATACATAACGCGCCCAAGTAAACAGACCATATTTCTCGTGCGTTTTCTCAAACCCACTTACTCCAAGTATTGAGAACACCATACACACAAGCCCCGCGCCAACAAAGGCACCAACAGCACCATAAATTCGCACGACTGTGCTCTTATTTCGTGTGGACATGTCTTTCTCCTCCGCATGTACCTGTATGTTCCAAAAACACCCCATCGCACTGTAATCGGTGTGTCAACTATCTGCGTAAAATTGCCAGTGCCCCGAATGCGCCGATGAGCCACCAAAAACGATACGGGTCGGCAAACATCACGGATACAGATTCTTGGAATTGCCACACGTTCCACACAACCGGAGTATTGGTCCAAACAACAAGAATAACACTCGTCGCCGCGACAGATACAAGGGCCGTATGCATGATGCCACCACTGTCATAGGTTTCGGTGAATCGAACACATGCGAAATACACGACAAAGACCAAGCCAGCAAAAATAACCGTTTCACTCGCATTCCCCAAAGAGGGCAGCAGTGTCCCGATGAGCCACGCATTGGTGGCAAGTGGGAACAAAAAACTTGCGATTGGAAACGCGAGCGCAAGCGCGAGTGCTCTCCCGGAACCACCGTGGAGCGTACTCACGGCCAAAAGCGCCACGCAACCCGCGACAAGCATCCAATCGAAAGGTATGGACAAAAACCAACCCATCTACACAGTATACCCCGTTACTACATGCCCTCTTTTTTGAGACGCTCTATAAGTTTCTGCGCTTCTGGAGAAAGTTTTTTTGGTAACCCGATCGCAACGCGTATTAATAAATCTCCGCGATTCCCTCGATTGGTCGGCACACCGCGTCCCTTTATGCGTATAAGTTCTCCATGAGTGACACCTGCGGGTATGCGTACGGTTTCTTCACCATCCAGTGTTTTTATTTTGTATTCCGCCCCCAAAAGAGCGTCCGTCAGTTTTATCGAAAGTGTCATAGTTATATGCGTACCCTCGCGCATAAACACGTTATCCGGCGCGACGTGTAATTTAACGTATAAATCCCCGGGTGTACCGAAAGGAACGGCCTCTCCCATACGTGGCATACGAATCATTTCTCCGGCAGAAACTCCCGCGGGTACTGTCACGCGGATCTCTTCTTCGCGTTTCAAAACCCCATTGCCCCGACATTCCGCACACGGAGAATCTGGCACCGATCCCTGTCCGCGACACTCCGCACATGTCTTATTCGAAGTAAAACGTCCAAAAAACGTTGAGCGAGTTTCTTTAATTTCCCCTTTCCCATTACATGAAGTGCATGTGTGTTTTTTAGAGTTAGGAGACGCGCCAAACCCCCCGCACGCAACACAGGGGCTTATTTTTGAAAGAAGCACGCGTCGCTCAACACCAAAAACACTCTCCTTAAAAGACAGTTCTATATCTATGGAGATATCCCTGCCACGCCGCCCTCCTCCACCTCCCCTATTCCCGGCGAAAAACTCAGAAAATACATCTCCTAAATCGAATTCAAAACCTTGTCCATCAAAATCTCGTGAAAATTGAGAAAAATCAAAGCCGGAGAACCCTCCGCCGTCCGACTGAAATGTGCGGCCGTACGTATCATACTCCGCGCGCCGTTTCTTATCAGACAAAATCGCATACGCCTCAGACACCTCTTTAAATTTGCTCTCATCTCCGCCTTTTTTATCGGGATGGTACTTGTGCGCCAGTGTGCGAAATGCCGTTTTGACATCGTCCGCGCTTGCGGTTTTATCAATCCCAAGAATGTCGTAGTAGTTTTTCATGCGCTCTTTGGGGGCGCCTCGTCTGCCTGTGGTGGCTTTTGATTCATAGCAGCTCCAATGGCGCTAAGGGCGCCCGACAGGGCTTCGGTTGCTGTTTGTATAGCACTACCGTCAGTGCCATTTCGAACAACCTTGAGAGCGTCGATTTTTTCTTGAACGTTCTTTTTGATATCTTCACCAACTTTTTCTCCATGTTCTTTGAGAGATTTTTCAGCCATATATACGAGCTGATCTGCGGCGTTTTGTGATTCAATAAGCTCTTTTTTCTTTTTATCTTCGTCGGCATGTACCTCCGCGTCCTGTTTCATCTTTTCAATATCTTCCTTTGACAGACCCGACGATGCTTCAATACGAATAGATTGCTCCTTACTCGTCGCCTTGTCTTTCGCCTTCACGCTTAAAATTCCGTTCACGTCAATATCAAAACTAACTTCAACTTGCGGAGTCCCGCGAGGGGATGGCGCAATACCATCCAAATTAAACCGCCCGAGTGATTTATTCGCAGATGCCATAGGCCTCTCCCCCTGCACCACATGAATTTCAACCGACGGCTGATTGTCTGATGCCGTAGAAAACACCTGAGAGCGTGATGTTGGGATTGTCGTATTTCGTTCTATCAATTTTGTCGCAACCCCTCCCAATGTCTCGATCCCGAGAGAAAGCGGTATAACATCCAGCAACAAAACGTCTTTCACATCCCCCTGTAAGATACCGCCCTGAATTGCCGCGCCAATTGCAACCACCTCATCTGGGTTCACTCCCATGTGTGGTTTCTTTTTGAAAATGTCTTCAACGGCTTTTTGAATAGCCGGCATTCTGGTTTGCCCACCGACAAGAACAACTTCCTGAATGTCCCCCACTTTGAACGGAGACGCTTCCATCGCGCGTTTCGTGATTACAACAGCGCGTTCTATAAACTCCTCCGCGAGTTCTTCGAGCTTTGCGCGTGTGAATGTAATCAAAAGGTGTCGTGGCCCAGATGAGTCCGAAGTAATGAAAGGAATGTTTATCTCTGTTTCAAGAGCTGTAGAAAGTTCTATTTTCGCTTTTTCCGCCGCCTCATCCAGTCGTTGGCGTCCAAGTGGGTCATTTCGAACATCAATACCCGATTCTTTTTTAAACTCACCCGCAAGCCAGTGCATTATTTTCTGGTCAAGGTCTTTACCCCCAAGGTGTGCGTCGCCATCCGTTGAACGCACCTCAATCACGTCGCTCCCCACTTCAAGAACGGATATATCAAATGTCCCTCCCCCAAAATCAAATACGACGATTTTTTCGTCCTTCTTTTTATTAAAACCATACGCTAACGCCGCGGCCGTTGGTTCGTTGATAATACGCTTTACATCAAGGCCCGCGATTTTTCCGGCATCTTTCGTCGCCTGTCTTTGCGAATCGTTGAAGTACGCGGGAACAGTGATGACCGCCTCCGTAATTGTCTCTCCGAGTCGCGCCTCAGCATCACGTTTCAATTTTTGGAGAATCATTGCGGAGCACTCTTCGGGTCGATACCATGAGTCCCCCATTTTGACTTCAATGCCCCCATTGCTGGACTTTCTCGTTTCAAAAGGAACCGCATCCCTATCTTTCGCAACTGCCGGCTCGTCAAATGAGTGCCCAATAAAGCGCTTAATTTGGTACACAGTATTTTTTGGATTCGTCACCGCTTGGCGTTTTGCCAACAAACCAACAAGCCGTTCGCCGGTCTTGGAAACAGCAATGATGGAAGGCGTCGTGCGCGCGCCCTCTGCGTTCTCAATGATTTCCGGTTCACCGGATTTCACCACGGCAACAGCGCAATTTGTGGTTCCCAAATCTATTCCTAAAATTTTAGACATATAGTGTATAAAATAATGTATTTTTTGATTACCCGCAACTATACTATGTTATTTTTTGACAATGACTTGTGCCGACCGCACAACCCTCTCCCCGACTCTGTACCCATGCCGTACTATACGTGCGATTTCTCCAGAGAGCCCAGGAACATCGTCCCGCTCCTCTACAACGTCGTGAAGTGTGTGATCTGCCATATCCCCAACTTTCCCATAACGCTCAACCCCATGCCGTCTGCACACATCCAACAGTTGGTTGTGTATATGCTCCATCCCGCGTCGCCACGTTGCGTCCAGTGCCTCCCACGCGGTGCCACCGGAGGCGGCATCGAAACTATCTAAAACAGGAATAATCTCGAGAAGCAACGCCTCCTGTATACCTCCCGCACCGCGCTCCAATGCCTGAAGCGTTTCGCGCTTTGCATTAATCGCATCTGCCTTACACCTCTGCCATCCATTCAAGTATTCTTTATTCTCTTTCTTGCAGTGCTCAAGTTCTAACTTTATTTTTTGTACCTTTGCGCGTAATGCAACCATGCCCCCAACCTCATCTTCAGGTTCAAAATCAACCTCGGATTCATCTTTGGTTGATTCAAGGTTCGTGTCTTTTGACTCGCGCGAGCCATCTCTGCGCGGGCTATCTGTATCGTGTTCGGCCATTTGGAAGAATTATACCGTGTGCGAGCAAAAAATCAAGGACACCCCACCCCGGGCTGAGCCCAGATCTATCGTTTACTCCATTGGGGAGCCCTACGTGCCGCCTTAAGACCGAATTTTTTACGCTCTTTGGCGCGCGGGTCACGCTTCAGAAAACCCCGCAGTTTGAGCTCTTTCCTTTGTTCTGGTACAAGCCCAGCAATTGCGCGCGAAAGACCGTGACGTACTGCCTCTGCCTGCGCTTTCAGACCACCGCCAGAAACTTTCACACTCACCGCATATGATGCCTGAAGTGCTACAAGTGGCGCGTGTGCTGTTTTTACCATGCCAGTGAGTGGAAAATATTCATCTGCATTTTTCCCATTCACTGTGATAGATGAATTTTTTGCTGCATGTATACGAACTCTGGCGCTCGCCGTTTTTCTGCGCCCAACCGCTTCCGTATATTGTATGTGGTGTGCATTCATATGGATTATTCTTCAATTTTCAAATTTTTCATTCTTTCGGTCAATTGCTGATTGCGAGGCAACATCCCCCGCACTGTGCGACGCAATGTTTCTGATTTCCCCCGACGAGCCATGTATGAACCGAGTGTCTCTTGCCTCAATCCTCCAGGATATCCCGTGTATCTTGTGTGCTCTATACTGCGTTTTTTTTCTGATATGTGAAGCTTCGCGGTGTGCTGAACAAGCACCTTGGTACTCGGAGCGTGATGCGGTGTGTACGATGAATTCATTTTTCCCATAAGTGCCTTTGCCACCTCGGAGGCCACGCGACCAAGAGACCTCCCCGATGCGTTAATGGTATATTCATGTGTTGTTGTCTTTTGTTTCATACTGTGTATCTATTGCACAAACTCAATTCGCGCCATTTCTCCGACCCTCTTTCCTATTCGTCCAAGTTTTACAATACGCGTATATCCGCCATGACGGTTTATAAAACGTGCAACGGTTGTTTCTTTTAATTTTTTCCCAGCCTCTTTTGAACCGCACAGGTCGATTGTGACCATGCGACCGGATGCGAGAGTTCCTTTCTTGCTCTCCGTAACCAAACTCTCCACAAATGGTCGCAATTCTTTCGCCTTTGCGACCGTTGTCGTTATGCCCCCATGAAGCACGAGGGAGCGCGCGAGCGAACGAAGAAGTGCCACCCTTTGACGCTTCACGCGGTTCAGCTTTCGACTACGTTTGTGATGTCGCATATTCCAAAAGATGCTCCCACTATTGTCGCAAGGTCAATCCAAGGTTTGAAAGTGCGCGCTTTATGTCTTGTAGTCCTTTTTGCCCAAGACCCTCAATTGACAATAGATCGTCTTCTCGTTTGCGCACCAACCCACCAACAGTACGAATGGACGCGTCATCAAGTGCCATTTCCACTCGAGCAGGAAGTTTTAATTCTGTGATGCGAGTTTTCAATAATTCCGCGTCAGCAAGCGGCCTATCTTCCCGAGGCAAAAGCGTCTCTTCCTGTTCAGCTTTTACTTCAACGGGAACTTCTTCTTCCTTGAATCCAACGATAGCTTTCAACTGATGAATCATGGTTTCGATAGAACGTTCGAGAGCATCACGAGGGGTTACTGTTCCGTCTGTTTCTACAAAAATGCGAAGACGATTAAAATCTGTTCTGTCCCCGACACGCATATTTTCAACCTCGTAATTTACACGGCGGATTGGAGAAAAAATAGCATCAAGCGCGATCGCGCCAATATCCACTCGTTCCTTTTGATGAACTTCTTTCGGCACATATCCCAATCCCCTCTCCGCATGCAGCTCCATTTCAAAAGAAACTTTTCCGGTAACCGTCATGATGTGTTGTTCTGGGTTGAGTATCTCAATTTGACCCGGGGTTGTGAGATCGGATGCCACAATGTCTTTTGGTCCCTTCACTCCAAGTGTTAGCACCTGCGCTTCGTCAGTCGATAATCGTAAACGAATCTTTCGCACATTGAGAAGAAGGGTAACGACATCTTCTCGGACACCTTCTATGGTTGAAAATTCATGTGGGACACCGGGAATTTTTACATGGGTGATAGCGGCACCCGGCAGAGACGAAAGAATGATTCGGCGCAATGAGTTACCCAGTGTATATCCGTATCCCGGATACAATCCATCTATCTCATAGGAACCACTTGTTTCCGTTTCGGAAACAATACGTGGCTTACTTGGCAAGGCAATGTGATAATCGCTCATATGATAATTTCGATAGATTGAGACACTAACTGTGTGATAATAATGACTTGTGGCTACACGTGGGCACCATTATACCCTATCTGCTATAAAATTCAAACACCGTCTGGTAATCGAGAGCATGTTCTGCCGGAACATATTCTGGTTTTGAAGAAATGCGAGCCGTAAGAAGATTATAATCAGGTGATAACCATTTCGGTATCTGACGTACCTCCCCCTCTTTTTCGTTTTGAAGCGCGGAAAATAAGACGCTGGTTCTGCTTCCTTCTCGAATTCCAATCACATCTTTGGGAGAAACGGAAAATGAAGGTCTTGTCACTTTTCTACCATTAACCGTAATGTGCCCATGAGAAACGGCTTGGCGCGCCGCTCGTCTTGTGCTTAAAAATTGAGCACGATAGACGACATTGTCAAGGCGCGATTCGAGCATTTCGTGGAGTGTCCGCTGTGGGTTTTCTGTTTCGAACGCGCGCGCGGCATATGTTCCAAGCTGCCTTTCTGAAAGTCCGTATGAATAGCGGACTTTTTGCTTTTCAAGTAATTGACGATTGAAGTCTGACCCCCCACGTCGCTGTTTTTTTTGTTTTTTGAAGCGTGCGTCAGAAAGAGAAAACTTTTGTGTCTGTGTTTGTTCAAACAGGTGTCCCCCAAGACGTTTTGCGATTTTATATTTTGATTTTATCTGGAGCATAAAGATGTTATGGGTACTTAAATTCTTCTCGGCTTCGGTGGGCGCGGGCCATTGTGAGGCACCGGTGTGTCATCTGAAATGCGCACCACATCAATACCTTTTGAGGCAAAGGCGCGAAGTGTGGATTCACGTCCGGCACCCACGCCACGAATAACAACATCAACCTCCTTGATTCCGATTATATTCGCCTTTTCGCCAATAAGCTCTCCCACTTTTGCGGCAGCAAATGGAGTTCCTTTTTTTGCGCCTGAAAACCCGAGCGCCCCCGCAGAAGACCACGCGATTGTGTTCCCGGCGCGGTCAGATAAAAGTACTTGCGTATTATTGTATGTGGCATGAACGTGTAATGTTCCCGCAGTGATATTTTTCTTCGCGACACGCGCCAAAGATCTCGACTTGAGACCTTGGTCGACTGAGCCACCCGATTTGCGTATGATTCGTTTCTTTCCCATGTATTATAGTGTTTATGTTTTTTCAAGTTTGCGTCTCCCAGACAACATTGTTTTGCGAACATTCCCTCGCACTGTCCGACAATTGGTCTTCGTTCTTTGTCCGCGAGATGGCAAGTGCTTCACGTGCCGTATACCTCGATACGCTTTTATATCTTTGAGTCGCCGAATATTAGCAGAAATTGCGCGACGCAACTCACCTTCAACTTTATACTGCTCTATCATGTCTCGTAGCGCCTGTTCGTTTTTTGGAGTCAGGTCTTTTGGCTTTGAACTTGGGTCTATGCCGAGCGCTAAGAGTGTAGTTTTGGCGCGCGGTCTCCCAACCCCATAAATAGCAGTGAGCCCCATATCGAGGCGCTTGCTTTCAGGTATGGTAACTCCAGATATGCGTAGCATGGTGTACGAAATAAATAAAAAAGTCGAACGACAAAATATACCGCACAATCACCAAAGAAGCAAGGTCATCATGAAGAAATCACCCCTGTCGCTGTTTGTGCCTCGGATTTTTGCAAATAACCCACACACGACCGCGCCTGCGTACGTGCCGGCAATGCATGCAAATTTTCTTTACGGATGATTTAACTTTCATGGGTACCACAGTACCATGCACACGCTATTTTCGCAAAATGACTCTGTATTGTTTAGAGGCGTTTAACAATTCTGGCCTTTCCTCCATAGGGGTCTATTTGAAGCTGTACACGATCACCTAAAAGCACTTTAATCTTATGAAGGCGCATTTTGCCGGCAAGATACGCAAGAAGTAACTCCCCCGTTGCAATTTTTACGCGAAAAAGTGTATTCGGCAACGCCTCTTCAATCTGCCCTTCTGTGAACGTGGATTCCGTCATTCGGAACTCAATGATAGCAGGGACCACATGCGCTGTCTATTCATTGCTTTCAATCGTAACGCGGATATCAACAGGATCGTCTGGAAATGTACTGGACCAAAACGGCCCCACTTTAGCGCGCGCAGTTTCTATGCCAGCAAACTCAGATACGATCGTTTCGAATGAAGCTGTCTCGCGGCCAGCAAGCGCAGATGCCAATCCCTCGCCATCAACATCGAACACGATCATCCCCTCTCCCTGCAGTGTAAATAGCAATGGATTTTTACCCAACCCCTGTAGAGATTGCGTGTCAGCCGTCGCGGAAAATGTTTCGCGCGCTGCAAAACGCAGTGTCGCTCCCCGTATATCCCCGATGGCATCCCCGGCAATATCTTCCGCAAAAGATTCTGAAGAAAATACCGGAAATGTCGCAACTATCTTTTCATGAATACGCACCCCCGCTTCGGCCTCTGCCGTTTCTGGAAGTGAAGAAAATGCGAGATTCAAAAGTCCCGGAAGGACAAGTCCCCCTTCGTATGCGGACAGTGTATTTGATGCCCGCTCTGTGAGACGTGATCTCACTTCGGCTCGCGCGCTCGCGAGTGTTTTTGGGTCAACTTTCGGGCGCTCTCCCACAAACCCACCGGAAAATGCAGTGTCAGAACGCGCATACACTTTGCCATACATATCTGCCGAAGACTTGAGACCCGGCAGAGAAAAGCGCGACACGGGGCCCACGTTATAGTCACTCCCCGGCTGATCGGCATACACCTCAACCGCGATTGTTCCTCCCACAGATCCCTTCTTGCCAGGCACAGTTATCGTATTTGGTACACGAAACACGAGCCCTTGCGGAGTTTGGAATCTGGTATTTTTTATAAGGCGAACGGGGGAAGCGGAGTATTCATTCACTACTGTGAGCATGCCATGAGCTTTATCAGAAACCTGCTCCACTCCGTCAGAAGGAACTGCGGCAGAATCTTCAAATTCACGCGTTTCTACCGTATAGGCGAGAGCTCCAAAAGGTGCTGACGCGCTCGGATATGCGGTAAATCGCTTTGATGCATCAAAAACAATCGCGTGAGAACGAGGAACCACCGTTATCGTCGTTGGTCGAAACGCAAATACAAGAACACCACCCAACACAAGAAGTGTCGCGCCGGCTACCACCCAAATCCACCACCTGGAATAGCGAGCTGTTATCCCAGAAACATCGGGGGCTTTCCATGGTGTTTTTGATTCTATTGTTGCTACAGGTACACGTGAGCGAGCGCGCGGCGACGGTATATTTCTGATAGAACGATCGCTTGACACTTCCCGTATCGGAACCGCTCGCGATTCTGGTGATTTTGTTTGTTCGGCAGATGAACTTGAGGCAGGGATATCTTCAAAATAATCCTTAGGCATTACCTACACTATAGCACCTTTATAGCAATTGTGCGCGCTCTATGTTGACAAGTTCTAGGGCAATTTTCAGAGAGGAATCCGGATGTACCCCTTCTTGATATTCTACATTTCCCTTATGCATTGTGATCTCTCGAACGCGAAACGGCTTTGCGGTTACGGTGAATTGTTCGAAATCGAAGCGTGAAAAAAGAGACACAAACCATGTGCCAACACGAGAGTCCACACTAAGCCAGATGTCTTGCGGCAATTTGCGCTCCAATGAAAGTTCCGCCATGGTGTCTCCCGTAGCACGCACCCACTCCGGTTCAAATGTTGCGAGTGAATTTTTAAACTGAACACACGCATCTTTGCTACACATGTTTCTCTCCACGAGAGAGAACATGCTCAGCATTTCTTCCGGTGTATTTTTGCCGGCAATTTTTTTCAGAATCTCATGGAGTCCTAGAGGAAGAATCGAGGTTGCAGTCGGAATACCTTCGCGAATCACCAAGAAATACATGGAGCCATCAGTAATATGTACCGCCATGTAATCGGCGGCAACGCCAACCTCCTGATGTATGACAGAAAGTAGCGCTCGGGCTCCAGAGCGATATATGGGCTTTTCGATGCCGTAGTGTTCTTTAAAAATGTTGCTTACCGCAGACACAATGGCCGCCTCCCCGTCTGACACTAAAACAAAAACCGCAATGTGGGTCGCGTACTTCCCCACGGGTTGTGCCGTTGGGTACCCATTGAGCGCGACACGAATGACAGTCGTTTCAAACGCATGCTCTGGGGTGTCCCCAGAGGCAAGTGCCTCACGGGCAAGTTCTCCTATGATGCCTTTCGTGATGTGCTCTTCTGCATCAAATGTTCTTTCCGCCATTTTTGTTACCGTGCGAGACCATGGAGATTGCATGACAAGAATTCCCTGTTCAGGAAGGGTGTGTGTGATATTCGAAGCGTCCGGGTACAACCGCACCTTTTCTAGTGCATCAGAAAATAAAGATGAAACTGTTGCGATGGTGTGCTCGCGTGAACGATCCATAACTGGGGCCGTCGCTGTCGCAGAAGCAAAAACGTTTACATGATCCTGTTTGGTGCGACCGATGGCAACACCAACACTCGCGCTTCCGATATCAGCAACAGCGACAATCCTCTCGCGCCCATGCAAGGAAGGAATAGGAAACATTACTAATCAGTATACCGCTCTGCGGCCGCCTTTCTCGAACATGGCGCGCGCGCATGTGTATTGTTCACAATCACTATTCCAAAACACCCTTAATGCGCCTGACGCCCGCGGCGACAGCTTCTTCTTTTTTTATTTTGAATATTCCAAGCTCTTTCGTATTTGTAACATGCGGCCCACCGCAAAATTCAAGAGAAAACGCGCTCTCGATGGGCCCTACAGAATACACAGATACTCGCTCGGCGTATTTCACGCCGAATTCTTGTTCGGCTCCAAGACGCTCGGCATCCTCACGAGCCATCTCGGTGCGCACGACTGGTATTTTTTCTTTAATTTTTTCATTCACAATGCGCTCCACTTCCCGTATTTGTTCTGTGGTCATTTTCATTCCATGGGAAAAATCAATGCGCAATCGCTCTTGGGTAATGTTGCTCCCGCGTTGTTTTACGTGACTTCCAAGCACAATCTGGAGTGCCCGCAACAACAAATGATGTGCGGTATGGAGGCGTGTTGTTTTTTCTGATGTATCGGCAAGACCGCCTTTGAATTTCTGTTCGGCGCCCGCGCGCGATAGCGCCTGGTGCATCTCCATCCGTTTTTTAAAATCAGTTTCGTCAACAGACATTCCACGTTCATTGGCAATTTCCACTATCATTTCAAATGGAAATCCATATGTCGTGGTTAGCGTAAACGCGTCTTCGCCGGACACATGCTTCAGTGTGACGATTTTTTCAAATTCCCGCATACCGCGCGACAGTGTCCGCGCGAATAATTTTTCTTCATCCCACAGGGCACCTGTAATGCGCGTGTGTGCTTCATCCCCCCCAAGCTCCCCGTACGCGCCCCTGTATTTTTCAATGAAAAGTTTTGCTACCCGTACGACAGCGCCGTCTTCTTTATCTTTGTCAGCGGCATCAAGCTTCAGCGCGTGGAGCGCTGCGCGACGAATAAGACGACGTACGATATACCCACGCTCAGTGTTAGACGGTCGCACCCCGTCTCCAAGCATAAAAACGGCAGCGCGAACATGATCTGCAACGATGCGAAACGAGCGCGTATACCGAGAGTCATTGTAAGATTTTCCCGACACATATTCCAAAAGCTGAACAGATTCTGCAAATACATCTGTTCTAAATATGTCCGCGTCGTTATTCGAAGCGGCCGCAAGACGCTCAAGTCCTCCGCCAAAGTCAACGTTTTGATTCGGCAAAGGAATAAACATTCCGTTCTTTTTTACATATTGCATAAAAACGGAATTACAAATTTCAAGAAATCGCCCACAATCACAATTCGGATGACACTCCGCGCCATATTTTGAATCGTGTGGAGTTCCAAAATCATAAAACACCTCCGAATCCGGTCCCCCTATCTCGCCGTCGGGCATGGATGGGGGTGCCCCAGCCCTTGACCACCAATTTTTCTTTGCATCGTAGTAAAAAATACGCCCCTGCCTACCGGTAGAGAGGCCTCCCTGCATACCAAGACGACTTCCATCTTCGGCAGAACCAAGCATCACCTCATGCGCGTCAATCCCCTTCTTTGCAAACAATGTTTTCCAAAGAGCGGCTGATTCCGTGTCTTGCGGGAGAGCATTTTGTTCGTCTCCAATAAAAACAGAAACATAGAGACGCGACGAATCAAGCTTCACGACATCCGTCAAAAATTCAAAGCACCACGCAAGTTGTTCTTTTTTAAAATAATCTCCAAACGACCAATTGCCGAGCATCTCAAAAAATGTCGTATGGCGATTATCCCCCACCTCTTCTATGTCTTCCGCGCGAAGTGATTTTTGTGAATCTGCTATTCTCGTTCCTGCTGGATGACTTTTACCAAGAAGGTACGGGACCATCGGTTGCATACCGCTTCCCGTAAAAAGCGTTGTGGAGTCCCCTTCTGGCACAAGGGACGCCGAAGGAACAATCGTATGCCCACGCGCCTTAAAAAATTCCAAATACTTAGAGCGGATGTCGTTCAGTGTCATTGTTTTAATCATACCTTACTCAAAAAAATACAAAAAGAAAAAACCCCCGCGCTGGCGCGCAAGGGCTCTCAAGGGTTTCAAGAGGATCAAGGTCCTCAAGAATTCGAGGGTCAGAACTTCCGAGACGCCGAAACGCCCAAGCGGGAGAGCCGGTCGTCGTCCCAAGAGTGGCCGACGAGGAGGCCACCGGCAGCGAAAGGGCCGACGTCCACGCGGTCGCCGTCCGAGTCGACGCTGGAAGTCCTCACGTAGACGTTCGGGAGCAGGTAGACACCCCGCACCGCCTTGTAGGTTGTCAGCGCCCACACTAACTCAGCGACATTGGGGACCACATTCGGCGGGGCGACGAGCTCCTTCTGCTCGTTCCAATCCTTGTTGAACGAACGCTCAACCGGCTTCTTGCGAAGCGCGATCCAGACCGGCTCGGCCTTGTCGTTTTTGGCGAACCTCTCGCTCTTGCTCGAGTACCAGTTGTTTTTCTTCGTGTAGAAGTAGTCGGTCTTGAGCGCGCGAACGTCGAGAAGCGACATGTTTTTCGGCGGACCAGCGATAAGCATCATGCCATTGTTGCGGCACCACTCGAGCACCTCCTGCGCCGGGAGCGTATCGCGGAACGTGGCGAGCTGCTCGTCGGTATAGGTGACGCCGCGTGCGGTGGTGACTTCCTCTGGGGAAATGAAGTCCTTGCCGAGGATGCTCCTGGCAAGCTCGTAGCTCGGCGCCTTATTCGTGTCTGCAAAAGCAAACGTCAGCGACACAGACATAAGAGAAAAAACCAGCATTGCAAACAGTGCGAAACGTTTCCACATTGCCGCGTGTTCCTTCTTTTGTAAGATTGATGACTAGAATCTATGTACCACGATTGGATTTATAAGTCAACAATCCCCTTCTACCAAGGTGTCACCTTGGTAGAAAATATGCTATGATAATCATAAGCATATGGCCGAACGCGCATCACCCTTCGCACCAAATGAGTGGTATCACTGCTTCAACCGTGGCGTTGAAAAGCGCACCATCTTTGAGAATCCAAAAGACCATGAGCGCTTCTTGATGCTCCTCTATGCGTGCAACAGTCACGATTCAATTCATGTCAGCAACATCTACCAAGGTAAGACCTTAGTAGATGTTATGGCGACAGTTGAGAGAAAAGAAACACTAGTAGACATTGGCGCATACTGTCTCATGTCAAATCATTATCACTTACTTCTACGTGAACACGACCCTGGAGGCATAACATCTTTTATGCGTCGAGTGGGAACGGGGTATGCAATGTACTTCAATATTAAGTACGAACGTAGTGGGTCTTTGTTTCAGGGTGCTTTTAAATCAAAACGAATCGTGTCCGACCAAAATTTCAACAGAGTCGTAAGCTATATCCACGCAAACCCAGCCGAATTGATCGAGTCTGCTTGGAAAAAAGGCGTAGTCAGAAATGAAAGGAGATTGAGATCTTTTTTATCAAAATATCGTTATTCGAGTTTCCCTGATTACTGTTCAGATGAAATCCGCCCAGAAAGTTCCCTCATCAACAAAGACGCCGTCCTTGAGATCTTGGAGACACCTCAATCTGTGTCACAATTAATTGAAGAGGCAAAAATATACGCACATTCGGAAGACGACAAGGTTTCTACCAAGGTAAGACCTTGGTAGAAGGAGTTATTACAAAAGAGACTACCGCAATTTTTTGAGCGCCTGAAAATCTTTTTTGAGGGTGCCTTTGAGCGATTGATTGTATATAGCCGCCGCGGGGTGATAGAGGGGCACAATTTTTATGGGACCGTACGAAGCTGACGCATCATACACTTTTCCGTGTGCGTTACTGATGGACTCCAATTCAAACGAGAGTCCGAACTTTCGCATGATGTACTCCATGGAAAACCTGCCGAGTGTCGCAAGAACGTTCGGTTGAATAATTTCAATTTGTCTGTCTAAAAACGGTGCGTACAATTCAATTTCCACAGGCAACGGGTCTCTATTTTCCGGCGGTCTGTCTTTCACGATGTTTGTGATATACACATCTTCGCGTGGCATACCAATAGACGCTAAAAGGTCATCCAAAATACGCCCCGCCGCTCCACAAAATGGACGCCCCGTTTTTGCTTCATTCCTGCCCGGCGCCTCCCCAATGAACATGATTTTTGCCGTGTGGCTCCCCTCTCCGAGCACGGGAAAATAATTATTTTGTTTTCTATATGTAGAAAGTTCGCCCCCAAGAGCAATAACGTCGTCTCGAACACGCTTCATTGCTTCGTGTATATCCGCCTTCATCATAGAGCGCCTTCTTGTTTCAAAATATACCTCTTTATGTTCGTTCCCCCTCGATTATATCCACCAAGCCCTCCGTCGGAGAAAATGACTCGGTGACACGGAACACTCTTGCTTCGATTTGCGCGCATGATTGCGCCAACGGCACGTGCCGCACGCGAATTTCCCGCCATCCGAGCAACTTCTCCATAGGTCAGCGTTTCACCTCGTTTGATTTTTGAAACAATACATCGCACTTTGTCTCTAAATGTTTGCATACTCCGAGTATAGCAAAACAAAACGGCCTCGCGTGCGCGGGGCCGTACAGTTTTTTCTAGTAGTGCGTGGTTCGGTACACCGGCTGAAAGAGTTTTGTTTCTTGAGCACACACAGCCCGAAGAGAACATCGTCCACAATCAGGTTCGGTCGCCTCGAGACAAAACTCCCGTCCATTCCACAAAAGTGCATCAACTTCCGACATCGGAAGCCTAGAGCGAGAAACAAGTTCGTTCATCGCTATTTCGCACACATGGCGAATAGTCGCTTCCCTTTCTTCCAATATGACACTCCGCGCCTGATTTTCAATGCGCAACTCTGCGGAAAGACACACGACGCCGAAGCGCAGAAGAAGACGCATCACGTGGTAATCAATCATCGCAGGCAGAGAGAACCCGAGCTCTGGAACGATGAATCGTTCGGGACGATTCATCACATACATGAGAAGAAGGTTTGATTTCTTTTGGAATGGGTCTTCGTTGAATCCCGGTATCTCCTTCAGAAGTCCGAGGAATGTTTGTGCCGGCGTTTTTGATTCACGCGCCTTCTCAATGATGCCGTGGGGCGATTCACTCCGAGAAACCATCCACTCGGCATACAGACGCCACAACATATACCGTTTCGGCATATCAGGAAAATCGATAGCACCGAGATCGTCATGCATGATTTCCATAAAACGACTGAACTGCATGGTGGCGAGTGTCGAAGGCTTAAACTGTGTCTCACTTTTCCTCAACTCCAACATCAGTAGATGGCACATGAGGTCTGAACCTTTCAATTTCTTCCCATTAATAGTTCCCCGAATGGATGATTGCCACCGCCCGTATTTTTCTTGCCAAAAACCATGCTCTTGCAAAGTTTCGGCAAAAAAGAATTCGAGAACAGCATGCTCCCCCTGAATGGGCGATGGGAACTGCGTGAGCAAGGGCGACTCACCAGACGCGTTCGTGATGGAGTAAAAATTGAACGGCGCAGAGTATGGTCTGCCAGCAAGATGCTTCGCAACCATACCCAGACGGTCAAAGTTTATGCTAATCCCCTTCGTATTCATGTCCTGCTCCCGTTCTTATGTTCCACTCTTGATGCCGAAAACAGCATCATACTGAAATGAATCATACAACACAGTGCGCTCGTTGTCCAGAAAACGAAAAATATCAAAGACCGCCCTTGATATTGACTGGCCAAAAACTTAGATACCGAGTGTCGGAGAACTTTTGCGCGCTTTGCTTTTTGGTCCAACACGCGCCTGAAGCTCTCTCCCTGCCGCTTCCCTGTATCCGCAGTATTCGCATGTTTCTTTTGGCTCCGGCACCGCGTCTCCCCTCAACACCTGCGCAATTTCAATAATCGTTGGTTCAATCCACGATGTATCCCCTTTGTGCGGAAGAACAGTAACACTAAACTCCAACTTACCGTCAAATGATGCAGCATCACTATTTCCGTTCACATATACAAAATATGCCACATTGGAAACACGCTCCCCCATTCCGCGCAAAATCCATTGGTACACTTCCACTTGTCGCTTGTACGCCTGTTGCCAGTACCCATCAAGGGACACTTCGTCTTTTTTAGATGTTGCCTTGTAATCAACAACGATAAATTCCCCACCCTGCGTTACCCATATATCATCCACCCCGCCGCGCACAATTAAATTTGTTTTTGCGTGGTGGTATTGCACCCCGCGGCGAAGAGCGTCTCTCCACTCTTCCATGCGCAGATCGTTCAACGGGGTCGCATCAATCTTGTACTGTCTCATAAGAGGATGTGGTTCTCCTTTCGCGCGGTGTATATCGAACTCGCGCTTCAATAATTCATCGACGGCATTGTTGAGTGTAAACGCCGGGAAATCGGTGCGCTTCACACCGAGTCGTTGATCCAAATAAAAACAGCGCGGACAGTCAATAAATAAATCTATTTTTGAACGACTAATACGGAATGGTTCCTTTGAGTTCGGATCAAATAATCCGCGCGTGCGCTTTTGATATCCGCGGGGCATGGAAAATAGTATACCGCACTATATTTCAAAACGTGAGAAAAATTAGCTGGAACGCATTCCCTCGTCTCCTTGAGACGCCTTTTCCGCAAACCATTGTTTGAAACGATTTTCAATGTACCACATCACAACTAACACGATAAGTGTTATGAGTGTTGAAACCATGGCAAGTGTGTAAAATCCATACCCGACTGCAATACCGACAGCCGCCGCCATCCAGAGCCCCGCGGCAGTCGTCGTGCCGTGCACTGTCGTTCCGCGAAAGATGATGATGCCCGCTCCTATGAATCCTATACCCTGCACGATTGCGGCGGCGACACGCATGGGATCAAAATTAGAATATCCAAGGTATGCCAAATCCACCTGCATGGACGTGGCGACAAGGAGGCATGATCCAAGAGCAACGAGTGCGAATGTTCTGGTCCCTGCCGCCTGGCGCGCCAAAACTCCGCGCTCCGTTCCCATAATGGCACCGAGAAGTGCCGCGAACAATAATTTGCCAACTGTGGTGAGCGTCGGGTCAACAAGGAGAAGTTCCGGTCCGATCATATGTATACATGCTACAGCACCCCTATGTTCCGCACAAGCGCTTCGCCTCATCGAGAACGTCCGGAATGCGATTCGGTTCCACCCCATACTCCCTGAGCAAGTGAGGTGTCTGCACATTTTTGCATAACACAATTCTCTCTTCTAAAAATCGGCGTTTTTCACCTTCAGACAATGTTGTGAGGCACGTCAGTGGGTGCACGCGCGCCTCTTCGATGAGCGCCACTAAACTTTTCGTCCGCGGATAATCCCAGCCAACGAGTGTGAGGTTTGAACACTGCGCATATTGAATTGCGTTGTATGTAAAGCGCGTATTCGTAACAAGCCACCACTCATTCACACGCGAAGACGCTTCCGGGGCATGCGCCAAATCGTCGTATCGCGCACGGACATAGAGCGCATCTTTGATATCTGTTTTCCCACTCGCGTCATTATGAAACTTTGCCTCAATGCCAATGCGCCTCTCCCCCTTTTCGGCGAGCACATCTACCTCATGCGGAGCACACCGTCCCGTCAGTGCCACCCCGACACGGCACACATACCCATGCGCCCGCAATACTTCGGCAAGAAATTGTTCGAAAGGAAATCCCGATGGCCCCAAATCAAGCACGGCGCGTTTTATTGAATAGCGCGCCGCAATTGGTTTTTCTTCCACGCGCCGCAACTCCTCAAACGCAGTCCGATAAATTTCTTCTGTTTTCATGAGTGGACGCAGTGCCCCCATAACGCGCGCAAGCACTTTTTTTTGCGCTTCACGCGAAGCCCCGGCATGTTCGAGCGAGCGCGCGAGCTTGTTTGGATTAAATATCTCCTCCTCCCCATCTGCCTTGGTAATTAGAATGTGTTCCATAGTTATGGCGTGTCGACAACGATAACTACAAAAGGTATGACCTCTTCGTCAAGGGTGGCAAAAAATCGCGTATCGGGAGACGGTGCAAATGCTATAACACGAAATGCTCTCGGGACGGGTTCCCGGACACATTCTACATAGGGCGCTTCCCACGTTTCAAATGTAATTACATTCGTTACAGAATCCAGAGCCTGAACACTGGTAGATAGTTCATGACATCCGCTCGGCACGAATACCATACCACTCAAATGATGTGCCCCATTTTGAATAATGTCACGAGCAACAACGCGCTTTAAGGCCGAAGACGCATCTGCTTCAATTGCACCCCCGAGCACAAAATAGGTACTGTATGCAACAAAACTCGCAACAATTGCAATCCACGCGAGCCGTCGAAGAACACCATACGTCATCATCATGTGCTTTCATTGTACCCTGACCCCCGTGCGCCAAACGTGCACTCATGTCATTCTCTGTGGAATATCAATCACCCAAGATATGTACCCGACACGGTGCCACCACCGAGGCACTCATCTTCTCGATAGAACACGGCCACTTGCCCTAAAGCAACAACACATGCCTCATCAAGGGCCACCACTGCCCTGCCCACCCTATCTGTAACCGTGCACGGAGTTGCACGACCGCGATACCGCACTTCCACCACTATTCTTTCAGACGCACTCGGCGCCCCTGAAATCCAGTGCACATCTCTAAGCGCAACGTTTTTCGTCGCCCACTGTTCTTTGCGGGAAGACACTATTATGACATTGCGTTTCGTGTCCGTTGAAACAACGAAGTGTGGAATGTTCTCTTCTTTAAATACGAAAAAGCCGTGCCTTTGCCCCGTGGTGTACAGCGCGGCCCCCCCGTGTGTACCAATCGCACGACCCTTCATATTTTCTACAACTCCAGTTTTTTGCGGAATGTACCGAGAAAGAAATTCGCCCATAGATACATCTCCCACAAAGCACAACCCCTGACTGTCGGGCTTGCGCGCCGTCGGTATGCTCATTTTTCCCGCCAAAATACGCACGTCACTTTTTTTCATATCCCCTATCGGAAACAGGGCGTGAGCGAGATGTTCTTGTGTAAGTGTATAGAGAAAATACGACTGATCTTTCATCGTGTCGCTCCCGCGTAAGAGTGTATATTTTTTTTCTCGTGTGCCTATACGCGCGTAGTGACCCGTCGCAACATATGACGCACCTTCATTTCGCGCCCAGTCAAAAAAAGTGCCAAATTTTATGTACTGATTGCAGGCCGTATCTGGGTTTGGAGTTTCGCCGCGCTTGTATCCGGCGACCATTTCCTCAACAACATATTTTTTATATTCTTGCGACAAATCAATCTCTCGAAATGGTATGGAAAGATGCGCCGCGACTCGCATAGCGTCAAGCCGGTCTCTCTCCCACGTGCATTCCAAAAATTCCGGTTGCCATATTTTTATAAAAACACCAACGACGTCATACCCCTGTTTCTGTAACAGCGCCGCCGAAACGGCGGAATCCACTCCACCCGAAAGACCAACGTATACAACATCTTGACTTTTCATGGAACCAACGATATATCATTTTAGGAAATATGTGAACGTGGGGATTATTTTTTAAAAATAAGTATGCTATTGTAGGGGTGGATACATAGCGCGCGCACAGAAGGAGACGCACATGGCCGAACGCAACATCGTTCCCGTTGAGGAAACTGCGGGCAACCAGCACTACCCCCTTCGTCCGCACCAGATTTCCACAAGGTTAATCGGCACGTTTGGAAAACGCGAAGTAGAAGAATCCGCTCAGAAACTACTTCGTTTTTTTCAAGAACGCGGATATTGGTCCAGTTTTACAACACAAGAACTAAGACGATTTTATGAACAGCAAAACTGGAATCCGGACACGATACTCTGGGGACTTCTGGGAGCATGGTTTAACGATAATTCTAGCATGTGCTGGCGCGCGCCCCTCGATGTGTACATCGCGATTGGTGAAAATGGTGAATATTTCGTAACCGAAGCGTTCATCAAACGATGCGCCTCTCAAATGCAATAGATCTCGACGAACACAACGCTCCGCGCCCGCGCGGAGCTTTTCTTTTATAGTACCTACTCCTATACTTATATACAGTACACGGATAAAGGAGAGTGCGAATGATTCAGACAGACATTGAGGCATACACTGAAGAGAAGAGCGAGCCGTTGATACGAATTGAGATTCATGGCCTCTATGTCGTCGACAGTGAATCCATTCTCGACCCTGAGGTAGTGATGGAACACGGCGTCAGAAAAGCCCTCGGGGGCGCTTCGTATGAACGTGACGTGGGAATCGTGCAGATGCACACCACGGAAGACGAGTTGCAATACAATTACGGACCGTTTCTCTACGTTCGCGGAGAAAAAGACATCCTGTATACTCACTGTGAAGATTTGCAAAAACGATTACATCCACTTCACATTGGTGTTCGATTCGAAAAGATACATCTCTACATGCCCGCCGCCTCCCAGAGCACCTTCAAAGCGACTCCATAAACGGGGTCGTTTTCTTTTTTATGCCGAAAAAACTATTCTTTATCCGGGAATTCACCGAATGAGTTACTGGTGTGGCCTATCGTGTGCATAATAAACGATCGCGCAGTTTTCACGCTGAAATACAGGGCAAAGAGCATCAACAGCGCTCCCGCTTCCCGTACGAAAAACAAGGGAATGGCATCTTTCGTGTACAGAGAAATAGCCGCTGCTTCGAACAACATAACTGCACATCCCGCGATAATTGCATTCGCCACTACAATCCACTTGCTGTGCGGATTAGTAAACGCCGCGCATAACACCAAAATAATTGCTCCTACGATTTGTGCGGGAACACCGAATGGAAGTACGGTTCCAAACATCGGTATGGAGATAAGGAGCAACACGGCAACCACGACAAACAGAACGCGCACCACATCCCCATAATAGTGCGGGATTTTTTGCCAGCTAAACCTCGAATCGAACATCGAATCCCAAATCATATATACCAGTATACCACTGCGCAAAGCGATGCATAAAAGAAACCACCGCTCCTGACTTCGGGGTGGTGGTTTAAAAGCATGCGCGGTCATGATGCCGCCAACAACTCACGAACTTCCGCAACAATGCGCTCAACGCTTGGAATGTAGTGTTCCTCAAGCCGATACAGCGGCATTACGCAATTGAACCCTGCTATGCGACGCGGAGGAGAAAGAAGGAAATACAACCCCCTTTCGAGCACGCGCGCCATAATTTCGGCACCAAAACCGCTCATCTCGGGCGCCTCGTGTATAACGACGAGACGGCCCGTCTTCTTGACTGATTGCAAGATAGTTGCCTCATCAAGATACTTCAAGGTTGCAACGTCAATCACTTCCGCACTCACACCTTCTTTGAGAAGTGCGTCCGTCGCAAGCAAGGTTTCGTGGATTGACGCGCCCCAACTCACCAACGTTACGTCTTTTCCCTCACGAAGCACGAAACAGCGGTCAAGCGGCAATGCTTCTCCTGTGTCTTCCACAACCTCTTTCCCGAGACGGTAGAGCCGTGTTGGCTCAAGAAATATAACGGGATCAGGGTCGCGAATGGATGCGAGCAAAAGTCCGTACGCGCGTTTCGGAGAAGACGGAATAACAACGCGCAACCCCGGAACGTGCGTAAAGAACGCTTCAACGCTTTCCGAATGATGCTCTGGGGCGTGGATTCCACCGCCAGATGGCATACGCACGACCATGGGGCACGTTAAGACCCCACGCGTGCGATTCCGCAGACGTGAAGCGTGGTTCACAATTTGATCAAACCCGGGATACACGAACCCGCTGAATTGAATTTCCGCAACGGGGCGTAATCCCTGCGACGCCATGCCAATTGACATGCCGACAATAAGCGTTTCAGACAGGGGCGTATCCAGTACCCTCTCTCTGCCGAATTTCTTTAAGAGTCCGTCGGTTACACGGAATACTCCACCATTGACTCCAATGTCTTCTCCTAACACGACAACATGTTTGTTGACGCGCATTTCATACGCGAGTGCCATATTCAAGGCATCCACCATCGTGTGCCCGAGCCCAGAATCAGGTGCGTTCTCCTTTACGTTAATGACCACCTATACCTCCTTTCTTTTCCGAAAGCGCTCTCCCCTGTTGCTGTACGAGAGATTCTGGAATATGTTCGTGCAAAAATACGAACATATCTGACGCTGTCTGCGGGTGATTTTCAATGATATCAAAATAACTTTTGACAGCGGACTCCACAGAAGCGTGGGACTGTTTTTGGAGCTCTTCTTCAAGAGAAGCATCCCAGTGCCCCAGACGTTCAAGAAGCGCCCGAGAGCGGAGTAGCGGATCTTTCTTTCGCGCCACCTTCACTTCTTCTGAACTCCGATACCGTTTCGCGTCGTCCGCAGTCGTGTGGTCAGACAAACGATACGTCAGGGCTTCAATAACACTGGGGCCCTGACCCGCCCTTGCTCTTTGCAATGCCACACGAACCGCCTCATATACCGCAACCACATCATTGCCGTCCACCTGTTGGCAAAAATGAATGCCAGCGGCTATTCCTTTTTGGGCAAGTGTCAGCGAGTTCGTTTGTTTGTCCCGAGACAGTGAGATGGCAAAACCATTGTTCACAATCACAAATACAACGGGCAGTTGCCAGGCGCCGGCACAATTGAGCGATTCATAAAAATCACCCTTTGACGTGCCCCCGTCTCCCACCGTGCACACAACGGCACGCTTTTCTTTCCGTATTTTGAACGCGGACGCGACACCCACAGCATGGCATGTCTGTGTGCCGATCGGAACACATGCAGGAAAATCGTCTTTTCCTATTCCCTCTCGCATATTTCCACGCTCGTCCCCTCCCCAAAAAAGCAGAATTTTTGTCATGGCACTTTCTGGAGAATCGGCGCGCATCATTTGTGCCACATGTTCACGATAGGTGGGCACAAGCACATCCCCTTCCTGCATAGCGCTCGCAAGTCCAACTCCCACCGCCTCTTGCCCTTCGGATGAAGCGTAGGTGCCCATCTTGCCAGTGCGCTGAAGATTGATTGCCTTCCCGTCAAATACGCGTGTGAGAACCATCGTCTTATACCATTGAGTAAGAATGTCCGAAGACGGCACGTCTTGCGGAAAATCTTCATTCATATTCCCGTTTTCGTCCACGAATTGCGTGTGAGTAATTGCAAATCGGGCGACTTCTTTTTTCATTAGTTTCCTCCTTTCTACTCTTTCTGTGTGTAAAGGAGCAACAATACCTCTCCCAACGATAACACCGAGGGTGTGGGCGTCAACGAGTCATGCGTGCGACAAAAAAATACCCCGCGGAATCATCCGCGGGGCACACTTTCTTACTCAAGAGTATCTGGAATGTGGGGGAGAAGTTTTCTTATATCTTCATCCACACTCTCGAACGGTAAAACATTGGTCGCGTGCACATCATCTATGCACGAGTATCGAACCCATCGATGTTTAGGTCTTTCGATTTCCGGCCCTGACCAACCGGGCGGATACCAGTAGTACCAGGGTGGTTTCCGTTTTGGCCATTCTGTTTTAATTGTTTCAAGGTGCACCGCCTTCTTTCTATTCCATACGATGTATATCCTCTCCATCACATCTTTCATACTGCTCTTGCCGTTGCAGATGTGACAACCCGCGTAACAAATATCGCGACCGTCGTGAAGATGAATGAGACGCCACTCGTTATTATTGTTGAAGTTCGCATCAACCAACAATATCTTCGGCTTTCCGAGAAGCATGTTGAGGAGGAGGCGCTTCACACGCAAGTGATTACGAGAACTGATAACATATCGGTCCTCGCTCGCGAACGGCTGTTGAGACGATTTTCCCATGCCGATTGTGTAGTACCCATGTCTAGCACAAAAATCGGAAGTAAAAAAGTCGTCAACAAAGCTTGCGTCATTGTGCGTCGCACACACCTCAAACATTTTTTCGAGCCCTTTGCCGAGACCACCAAGGAGTTCGTGACGTTTCGCCCAATACACCCACTCGTGTGGAATTGGGGTCTGCAACACAGCCACATCCCCCTTTGAAATACGTTCCTTAAACTGTATGTAGAACGTACAACGATCAATTTCAACTTGTAGTTCTTTGGAAGACCAGAAGCGATGGGGAGAGTTGGAGATCTTGATCGCATCCCACCGACGTTTAAACCACGCGGTTTTTTCCTCATCGCCGTTTTTGGTAGATGTGCGTGCCTTTGCCTCCAGCTCGAGCACATCCCTCATGGCTATTTGAAGTTCCTTAAGTTTTTCTACGGATTTCTTATAGTATAACCACTCTGTGACAACGTTTTCTGGAAGAAAAAAGGCATTCCGTACGCACCCACGGCCCTCGCGGGTTTCGTGAACAAGGGTAACAAACTCATCCCACTCTTTGGAAAATTCACTGGTCGCACCTCCATGCTCATCATAGAGGGACTTGAATACAATGAATTCCTCCCATCGTTTCTTAATTGTGCCGTCAACACACTCGTTCCAGATTCGCCCATGCCGACCGGTATCCCATCGCATTCTGATATCGTCCCACAATTGTTTACCGAGACGATACGGGTTGATGGAACCTTCACCTCCCTGTACACCGGCATACGCCTGCGCGAAAGAACACACCTCTGAATCAAGTGCAACGCCCTGACCAGCCATAATTTCCGCTTCCCAAAGAGCCGCCCACCCCTCATTCATAAATTTTGTTTGGGCACCTTTCCATAGAGGTTGACTTTCTTCACGTACCATACGTACGGCTTCTTGTTGCCATGGCTCTAGAGGGGCGTGCACAAGAGCAAAGCCGAGGATGTCACGAATCGGCTTTTCAGGAACACGCACACCGCGCGCAATATCAGATTTTACTTTTTCTTCTTCTGCCAGACGCCGCCTCTCTTCATCAAGCCACTCTGGAGGATTAATGTATTCATCCATGTATCCCGGCAACGCCTCGTTCGAAATAAGACGTTTCGGATGACGCTTCTCTTTCATGGGACCTGGTAAAGATCCCGCAAGAGACTGGGGAGGCGAAATTTGTAACTCAAGAGGGTCAAGAGGATTGAAGAGATTATCGAGAGACATACAGGCCTCAAGAAACCTATCCACCTTCTCTTTGCCGTGTTCAAGACGCATCTCCTCAAGGCGCATTGCATTATCGCCGAAACGATCATGGAGATTCCCCGGCACATCTCGAAACCAAATGTTTCTTCCGAAAAAGTCGTTATGGCCATAGACGTGCGCCATCACCTGTTTTTGAATGCTATCGGGATTTACATCAAGAAGATATGCATAGCACGGTCGATTCGTAGGAATAACCATCTCATAGATAATGTGGAGACCCCATCGATACGATTTTTTCATACGCAAACTTTCTTGTCCGTAGGACCAGTGGTGTCCCCGAACAGGAAACCCCTGGTATGCGGCAAGTTCGGATATTTCTTCATGGTCCACCATTTGAAAATCGGTCGGATATAATTCAAGACCGAGTCTTTTGGCAATCCGCTCGATTTCATACTTCCAATGTTTCAAGTGCGTCGGAAATTGTGGTCGTACGCGAAGAGTTGCAGTCATGATATTCCTCCTTAGTTTCCTTTTCCGAATACTGCTTTCAGTGCCCCAGGAATGTCTTGTATCTTCTTCAGGTTCGTACATGCAACCCGAGTGTCATTGGAAAAATTGTCTTGGAGCATTTTTCCAAAACTTCCCGAGGGAGAGAAGCGACTATTCGGATCTCCGCCCTCTGCAAGTGTGGCTCCCCACCACTCGCGTTCAGCAGAAACTTCACAGTACGTATATTGATTTACAACTGGAAGAGTATTTTCTCGTATAAGTTCCAGACACAGGTCATCGTCATCACCGAAATTGAACCCGTCTGAAAGATACACTGGATAAATATTCCAATTCGCTGGCGGGAACTCTTCGTCAATAATCTTGAGCATAAGCGCATGCGCCGTTGAAACCACCGTTCCTCCTGCGCGAAAGGTATTGAAGAATGTATCGCGATCAACACGATCGGCCTCTCCGTCGTGAATAATCCACACAATCTCTATACCATCAAAATTTCCAACGAGCCAAAATTCAAACAGTGCGCAAAAATAACGCACCATTTTTCTATCCTCGGAGGTCATGGAACCAGACACATCCATCATGAAGAAGATGACTGCGTTGTTTTTTGGCTTTTTGATAACTTCCGGAATACGGTACCGTTTGTCGGGACGTTCAACAATAATTCGTGGACGCTCCGGCACATACGTTCCCTCTGCGATATTGCGTTTCAAGGCTTCTTTGAGCGTACGGCGTCTGTGTACAAGTGAATCGGGTCCAGTTTTCCGAATATCTGTATATTTCCACTCTTCTTTTGTAATCGACTTGTCACCCTTCGGTTGAATACGGGGAAGTTCGAGCATTTCTGCAAAAAGCTCATACGCCTCATCAGCAGGAACCTCAACACGCTCGACGTCGCCCCCGCGACCACTTCCGGCCGAGCGTTCTCCTCCCTCACTTCCCTCTCCGTCATCACCCTCAACTGGACCGAGGTCAGTTCCGGGTTTTCCTGGACCTTGCCCTATGCCAATATCCGGACCAACATTTGCGTCACCCTCTTTCCCATCACCCGTTTCTTGCAACTCTGCGTCAGGTGGTATGGGGGCAAGGTGTGCCCGAGGAATAATGATTTCTTCCATGGGGATGCTGAAACCTTTGCCGGGACCAAGAATGGTTATCTGGCCACGTTGCAAATATTTCAATAGCTCACCCGTACGCCACTTTCCACGAAGGATGTCGAGAAATTCTTGTTCATCTTGCGTAATACGTCTTGTCATCGCACCCTACCTTTCTTTGTACCTATCTATTCTATGTACATACTCTCATGGGTATTTAAAAAAGAAAGGGACGGAAGGTTACACCTTCCGTCCCCCCACATGCCCATAGTTAGGCCTTGTTTTTCGTGCTTGTTCCGCGTGCAAAAATGGACGCGACGTGGTTCAAAACCAGCGTTGCACAATGATCACAGTACCCCGCGTTTTGCTTGAGACGCTTCTTCACCACCTCAATCTTCTCCTGCTCTCCAGGATCAATAACCCCTGTATGCAGAGTTGAGAGGTTAATGGTGTCCTTGCGGTCTTCAAACAACTTTAAACGCAAGGCGCGATACAAACGTTCATCCGTTTTGTAATTAAACTCTTCCTTGCGTCTTGCCCGTGTACCCATAGTTTGCACGACTCGACGACGAAATTCATCTTTGTGTTGCGGACTAACTTCAATCTTTTCTTCGACTTCACGCATGAGGCGTTCGTCTGGAACAACGCGCTCTCCTCGATGATCGAGAACTTTTTCGCCGTTGATATATGCGACCAGATGATTAACATATTTCTCAAACAACTGCTTGAGATCATTTTCATCTCCAGCAACCGCCTCTTGCACTTCTTCTTTGACTATATTATCGAACTCTTCCATAACATAGGAAAGATATTTTAGATAGTCCTCGCGTTTACCAGAACCCTTACTTCCCTTGATGAGAGAGTGGGTTTTGAGACCGTCTTCGAGTTCACGCTTAACGGCGAACCACGATGTGCACGGCGCCTGAAGATCCTTCACAATAGCAGCACCTATCATGTCGTTCACATATCGAGGAGAAATACCACTCATTCCTTCCTCGGGATGCTCACCCAGAAGGTCCTGCACATGTTCGTCAGTATATCCATGTACAACCTTCCCGTTATACAGGCGCGCCTTGTCTCTAAGTTTGAGCCCACGCGTCACTTCTCTTTCAGAATTTTTGAGGCGCGTGAAAATCGCCCACAGTGATGCCATTTCTCGTGTGTGTGGAGCGATGTGTTTTCCTCCAGAGATAGTAGCATACACCTTGTTATAGATGCGTTTCTCATCGTCAAGACGAAGGACATACGGGACATCAACACGCGTCGTTCGATCGCGAAACGCTTCCATGCTATCGTCTTCTCGAAGCTTCTCATATTCTGGATTATTCGTACCAGCCATAAGAACCTCGTCGATAAACATCTCCGCGAAACGCTTCGGTTTTACGACATGCTCTTGGCTTGCGCCGAGAAAGTCGTACAAAAACGCTTTGTCAAGTTTGAGCGCCTCTTCTACATAGAAGAAGCCACGATGGGAAACCTGAAACTCACCGTCAAAATTAAACGCGCGAGGATCAGACTCCGAACCATACTCCGCAATCTTGCGATAGTTCATGTCACCGGTTAATTCAGTGGAGTCCTGATTCTTCTCGTCCTTCGGACGAAACGAACCAATGCCGATACGGTCAACTTCGGAGAAGATGAGCCGACGCACTTCTATGTGTTCCGAAATTACTTTCTTCCAGTCTCCCTTATACTTACGCAGAAATCCTTGATACATCAGACGACACACAGGACATAGTTCGCCCTCGAACTCAATGAGTTCTTCGCGACCGCGCTCAGTCCCCTTAGTGGAAACGCAATTCATTTTTGCAACCACTTGTCCGCGCGCATCTGGAGGTAGCAACATCAGCGGATCTTCGTGAACAGGACAGGAAACCTTGTTATGTATTCGTTGAGCATCGCTTGACGACGAAAGTCCGAGAATGAGGCGATCTTCGTCAGTTTTCGCAAGCCACGAATATGTATATAACTGACCGGCGTCTGTCTTGGTGTTTGCCTGAATCCCTTTCCGAAGAAGGCGCGCGATTGTGGTCTTACAAGAACCAACCGGACCATGCATCAGGATAATGCGACGTTCTTGTCCGAGACGAGCGGCTCCCGCACGAAGCACATCAACGAGACGCATGAGTGTCCGATCAAGACCAAACACTGCGTCTTTTCCATCTTCCCACGGATCATCGAAAGCAGTGTAATGAATGTAGTCACGGCCCGCAAATTTGTAAGGATGCATGCCCTGACCTACAATCGTTTTGTACATTCGCTGATACGCGGAATTTGAAACCGATGGAAACGTATGTGCAAGATTCAAGTATTCCCCAAAGGGCATTTCTTTCCAAAACTCACTTTTGTATATGTCGCTTTTGAGTTCCTCTAAAGTAAGTATTTTTGATGTGCGTGCGCCTTCGGACATGTAAACCTCTCTTTCCTGTGTTGTGCGATCATGTTCTTAACTCACACTACCACACGTCAACCCGTTGCAACTCTTGCGTGTGTGTATTGTGCGTTGTGATATCGTGACCATCTAAAAACTTAATCCCGCCAGAGAATATGTCTCGCGCACCTCTGACGAATTTGACTTTTAAAGTGCAGAGTGGTATAAGCAACATAGCATACAAACGTAGAAAGGATATGTGCGATGAACACATCCATGATCGCCCAAGTTGTGGCTCTCACCATTGCCGCAAGTGTCGGATTTTCTTCGCCCACATTCGCGTTTGAGCCATATCCAAGTGGGGACGTGATACGCGCGATGGAAAAAAATATGAGAGAATTCGGAAAAATAATTGAAACCCATCCGCCAACCGTGAGCTTAAGTGTACTGACACCCTTACGGGGCGAATCCGGAGATGAGAAAGTGTTTGCCGTTCACTTTTACTCTTTCGGTGACGGTGGACGTTGGATGGTTGAGGAACGGGTTGCACGAAAAAATACGTATGGCATACACATTACGTCGTGGGAGTTTTGGGAAAACGACCGCATCGTCACCATCAAGAAAAGGATGACCGGTCTCCAGAATGAACGTGAGCCGCCGACAAAAAGAATCAACCAACACTCTCCCCTGTGGAAAGAGGCAATGGAAAAATCGCGCATGGCATGGAAATTGCTGTGCGCCACCTATCCGTGTCCCGCACTCCAATAACACCCTTTCACCCCCCCCTCACGAAATCGGGGGGTTCTTTTTTGCGGAATTAGGGGGTCGTTGTTGTAGGGGGTGGTGTGTACGTAGTTGTTGTGTCTGTTGAAGGGGGTGGAGTGTACGAAGAGGTGGTATCAGACGAAGATGTTGTTACGCACGAGCTACCGTTCCAATATTGGTCAGACGGACACGATGTTGAAGAAGACGAACTTGAGGTTGATGGCATCTGGCAATAGTTGCTTGTAGAATCCCACGTGCCACCGGCAGACGCGCACGACGACTGCATGCTGGAATAATCTGTGGTTGAGGAAGAGCTGGTGACACAGCTTGAGCCACTCCAGTATTGCCCCGACGGACAATCTGTCGTGGATGTATTCACACAACTTGAACCATTCCACCACTGGCCCGATGGGCATGAAGACCCCGTTGTTGAAGAAGTAACACACGCGCTACCGTTCCAATATTGACCTGATGTACATGCGGATGAATTCGACATTGTGCAATAACTTGTCGAACTGTTCCATGAGCCGCCCCCCTGCGCGCACGCGGTCGCTGGATCCGAAGAATACTGCGTCGTTGAAGACGTGACACAACTACTCCCGTTCCAGTATTGACCCGTTTGGCATGTAGTTCCGGTTGTTGTAGAGGTAACGCATGCGCTACCGTTCCAATACTGTCCAGAAGAACACGAGGAACCTGATGTTCCGCTCTCGTAATAGCAGTACGACGTATTCCCAGACCCTGAACCGGTAAACCACTTGCAGTTTGTGACACTTGTGCATGATGATTGCGAGGTGTAATTCGCGCACGAGCCATACTGTGAAGAGTTGGTGCCAGTGCCTGAACTTCCATGCGCCGCGTTATCACAGTGCGTACCGTCATAGTGACTGGCAAACCACGTGCATCCCGCGCTCTGACACGATGTCTGTGTTGTATAGGTACCCATGCAACTCATCGTAGCAGTAGTGGTGATCGTGGAATCAGTTACCGGACAGCTTTCCGCTTTATAATTCGCGCCATTCGTTATGTAGCTTGGATAGTTATAATCACACTTTCGCTCTGCATTAAGCTGACAGTACCTGACACCTTTTGTATCCCATCTGCTGTAGGCAAAGCTCGGGCAAGAATTTGCGTCTCCCACATAGGTCGTCCCAGTCCCCGCATACGCTTCGTCTGGGTCTTCTTTGCTGTAACAGCCGGTGTCAGCCGGATAATCAATTTGCCCATCACTGTCGTTGTCTTTGCCGTCGGAACACTGCATCGCGCCTGATGTCGTGGGTATCGGTTCACAGTATCCTCCACCGGAAGTACCCGTCGCCCAGCGGCATGCAGACATGGCCTTACATGTTGCGTCTGTCATATATATGCCGCATCCGCCACCTGACCCTCCACCAAGACCGCTTTCGCAACTTGATGGAGCACCAAGAGAGGCACCGGCAGTATCAAACACTTTCCCAGCTGGGTCTCCATAGTGACAATTCACATAATCTGACTCGCACCAAATAGTCCACCCGACGTGCGTGCCGCCTTTCGTTGTGTTTGGGTAAAAACAGCGACGCATACCGCTCTCGCCCCCAAAGCTGTCCGATTCCATGTCGTCCGTCTTGCCGTAGCAACCAGCATCGTTTGGATAATCAATTTTTCCATCGCTGTCATTGTCTTTACCGTCGGAACACTGTGGTGTCCAGTTGGTACTTGTCGGCGCGCAGTATCCGCCATTCGAATTGCTGGACATCGCGGTCCACGAACAACCGTTCACCGTTTTACACGCCGTTTCGTTCATGTACCAGCCACATCCGCCTCCCGTGCTACCACAATCAGTCGGGCACGATTGGGCCGTTTCATTCATCTCACACATGTTGTTGCCACATTGGTAATTAGTGGTCGCCGTACCGGAACAATCTGGAATACCAAAGTTTCTCCAGTTTGTTGCGCTATCATCTCCCGCGCCCTGTCTCCATGTAAACTTCGCTTTGGAAATCGTGAGACACTGCGCGCGAATAGGCGCCAAGTAATTTTGATACTCGGCGTCTAAGCGGTCGAGAATCATAGACGTTTGTTCGCCGTCAGTGAACTTCCATGTGGTTTGTGTCCACGTTTGGTCCGTGGTCGGCGTATCGTTCATACACGTATGGTATTCACCGCATTCAGGTGAGCTCCATGAAACTACCCTTTTCTGCCCTGCCGGACAACTGGACACCGTCGGCATTGAAGGACACATCCCCGTCTTGCCAGACACATAACATCTTTTTGCACTTTCGCCCGATGGAATCCCCCACTGACAGGTTGCTATCGTCTTGCAGGAACTTTCTGTGGTGTAGGAATCGCAATACACCGTCACCAAATCTGCCGGACAATTTTCCGCCTTGTAGTTTGCTCCATTCGTTAAGTAACTTGGATAATTGTAATCACACCTGTATTCCGTATTGAGTTGACAATAACGTACCCCCTTCTTATCCCACGCACTATAGGCAAATCCAGGGCACGAATTCGCGTCTCCCTCATATGTATTTGGGTCTGTGTTTTGCCCGCGTTCACATTGCTCTTTCGAAATATAAACGAATGGGTTGGTACATCCGGTAACACTCTTTTGCACGCACTGGCTTCCTCCTTTCGCGCTCGCTTCGTAAACCCAACCGGTGAAGTACGCCTGACAGGTTACCTGTTCGTTTCCTTTTACACATTTTCCAAACGCATCGGTAGAGCGGGTGTCTTTCGGATACTCACAGTAGTACCCCTCGCGACATTGATACCCCTGGAAGCTACCACAGAGCGTCGGATCAGTTGGGTGCAGTTTGCGTTCCATATCGATTGGATCGAGCCCAGGACGAATTGGCATATCTTCAACATTTTTGTATTCACAACGAGGCGCGATTTGACACCCCCTCCTGTCAAACTGATCCACAATTTTTCCACCCGCGCAGAAATTCCCAAACGTTGGTGGCACAGAAGGACATCCGACTGGAATCGGTTTTCCATCTGTTTCTTTTTGAACTACATTTTGTGGAACAAATTCGGGTGGAATTCTGAACGGAAACGCGCCACCCGGAACTTCGAGAGATCGTCCGTCAGCAAAATCACAGCGTGTCTTTCCTTTCAAGAAACCGCCCGTGAACGCGCAGAACTGACTGAACTCATACGCATTGTACAAATTGAATCCTTCCGTAACACTCGGACGAACAGCCGTATCGTTTTGATAGAAATCTTTTGGAAGGAAATCGAGCACTTGTTTTTCTTGCTTTCTTCCCTGCTTGTATCCTGTTGCCATGGAGAGGCCGTTTTTCGCCATTTGAAGAGCGGCTTGCGCTTCTCCGAATGCCCGCCCCACGTCGTTGTATTCAAGCGATGTTTCGGCAACTCCCAGTTTCTTTTCTGCCGCCGCGCGCATACGCTCAATTTCTTGAATCGCGGGGTCAAAATGTCCGTCTTCAAACCCGACGTCAAACGGAAGGGTATCTACAACACTTTCAAGCTTTGTGAGCGCGGCGCGCGCTTCCGCGATTTTGTCGTACGCGCGATCCGGAGAATCGAAAACATTTTTCCTGTCTCTGAATGTTGATTCGAGACGTGTTCCAGTCGGCGCCTCGTCAAACGATGTTTCGTATTTTTGATATTCTTGTTCAAATTTCTCCAAACGGCTCGCGTCCGTAATATTCGCGGCACGATTCTGTACGCGGCCATATTGCGTAGCGCGAAGCGCGTCCAAAACTCCCCGCATAGAGCTTGATATCCCGATATCTCCTTCAAAGCTTTCTAGCGCGGCAACATCTTCCGGGTGGTCTCCAGAAAGCGATTTGTAAATAACTTGTCGTTGCGTGGCATTTCGTGCGCCATCAATATCCCGCCTGATTTCTTGCGCAGCCTTCTGCTTGAGTGTGTTAAAAAACTCTTTCTTATCGTCCGGAATCAGCGCGCCTATTTCTTCAAGAACCGAGATGGACTTCGCATCGTGAAAACGTTCGATTGAGTTGGTAAACTCCTGTTTGCGCTCATCGTTCGTGCCCGCTTCCTCAATATTTTGTTTGAACTGCTCCGTTGCTTGAGTTTTTACTTTTTCAATTCCAGCAAACACACCCGCGGCAACACTGTTTTCAATCTCTTTAATGACGCGGATGTTCTCAAGAGTGCCTCCGACGAGGTGCCCGAGAAATTTTTCTTTTTGCTCGGGCGTAAATGCCTCAAGACGATCTTCTGTTTTTGCCAACACCCCCTCTTTCACACCCGAAATAGCGTCTCGAACATCATCAGAAATAGGTCGTACCTCAAGCTCATTAATGACCTCAATGTGACGAACTTCACTGCCACCTATTTCCTGCACGAAATCGCTGAATATAGCTTTTTGCGCGGCGTCAGACTGCTCCAGTTGCACCTGCAGTTTATTGAGCACATTATCTTCTACGTCTTGCAGTGCTTCGTGAGCGTCAACAGGCGCTTTATCGCTTAGTTCTTTCAATATTTCCGCGTTTTTGAAATGCTTGAATTCGGAACCTGATTGCGTGTCAAGAACGGAGACAAGTTCTTCCGAAATTGCTCCAGCTTCTCCCAAGGTAAAGACAGCCCCAAACGTTTCCGCGGTTGCGTCTTTTATGTCCTGCACTGTGTCAAACGATTCCGAAGAAAGTGATTTGTCAAAAGAGCCGAGCATTTTTTGATACTTCGTCATGGAATCCATGACGGTACTCGCCAGCTCCAGTGATTGCTCTGGATCAGCACTCCCCACGTCTCTCACCTCCCTATCAATCCCCGCAAGTTCGTCTTCGTAATTTTGGAGCGCACGCGTAATAGTTCCTTCACTTACCCCCTCTCTCCCAGCCAATTCTTTCGCTTCCAAAAGTTTTTCCGCCGCAAATTGTAATTTCAATTCTGCTTGAGAAACAGGGTCAAACGTGAATGCAGATGTTACACTACGACGCAAACTTTTGAACACATAGAGCGGGTTGTTCGGAAGAAATCCGAGATTATCGATACCGAAATCTTCCGGCGTGTAGTTCTCGTCGAGATTGATTTTCTCCGCAACATCGATCTCCGCTTCCGCTCCCTCTACCGCAGCGAGCGAGAGCGCGCGCAGATGCTTCGGGTCTCCGTCTGCAAATTGAAAAACGCCAGCCTGAACGAACGTTGTATAGAATGCAAATACCGCGAGAAAACAAATACTGAAAATACAGAACTTAACAAAAAAAGCGAGAGACCCTTCTCGATGTCGAATCATAGTGCGTTTATAAAATTATTAACATTGATATATACACTTCATTGTATGCCTGTCTTGTAGCCCCCCTTGGGTTATCCACACGCACCTAAAGAAAAACGGCCCCGTCATGGCGAGGCCGTTTATATCCCTTATAGAAGTCCGTATTTTCTGGGCACGAAAAATCCGCACCCAAGCGAACCCGTTGCAATACCGCGACTACCAAAACGAGCATTTCCCGTTACTTCAACCACATTCCACTCTGGAGGAATTGTGACTGGGTCTTTCATGTCAGCTACCTCTATCTCGAGCTTATGAAGACCTGAAATCGGTTGGTAAAATTCATCCAATTCCATATGATGTCCTTCGTATGGAATACCCCAGCGAGTTTTTGTCACGGATGCAGTGGTATCTGTGAGAAGTGCACGATACTCCGCCTCCGATATCTCCCGCTCCACCTCGATGCGCTCGCCCACAGCAAGGGTCGGCCTTTTTTCCGTGTAGAAAAAACGTGTCGCCCCAAAAAGAGTACGACTGCGCACTCGCCTCTCAACCTTAGGGGAGCTCTTAAGGTAATCCTGAACAATGTACATTCGCGGTGTGCCTGCCGGAATAAAATCAGGACGAAAATTCAACACGACGAACCAACGCTCTTTCTCAAGTGGTTCTGGCATGTCCAAACTCCTTGCTAATAGTTGTTGAAAACGACGCATCTTACCAGAAAAGTCGGTACTGTTATCAATGATGTGGGCGCGGGGGTGCCCACTCCACGATTCAATGGTTCTCTTGTCCAGCGCACGCGCCTCTTCTGCTGTTTCCTTTCGAGCCATGTTGTTCGCGAGCGTATAATACTTTTCAGCACCCTCGGCAGCTGTTACAAGATGCAAAACGGCACGATAACGATGTAGTAGTACATCAAGAGAAAGTCCTTCGCGTGTCAAAAGCGCATCGTGTTCCTCTTTCGACATATAGGCAACTCTTCCGCCAAACACAGGCCGATCGCACAAAAGCACTGCCTTACGGTTGAGATGCAGGTCCTTAATCATTTCTATGTACCTATTCTCTCGCGCAAGCGTGTACCGCAGTACGTGCTTTTGAAAATCTGTCTGATAATACCAATCTTCCGCTCGCGGAGAAAATCCTGCGTCAATAAGTTCAGTTGGGGTTTCTGTGAGTGTAAAGACTGGAATACCATACTTCTCAAGATATGAGCGCGCTTTCACAAGAGCCGTGGATTTCCCTCCGCACGGACCTCCAATCAAAGCTATAAGATCAACAAAGGGAGAATACCATAGGAGTGCCATTAGATGTTCCTTCTTTATTATTCCGTTACTAGAGTAGACGACTCTTCAAATATACGCAAGCGGTAAGCCGTTTTTGGGACTCTCAAAAAAAGTTGACAAGTTGATTTGGCTGTGCTATCATTCAAAACGGTAAAGCGTGCGTTCATCCGAACGTGCGCCAACAAGGGAGACGAGACAATGACCACCGAGACGCACGCCACAGGCGTGCAGACCGACGTGCCGGCAGCCACCACCGAAGTCGAAGGACGACGGAAATACAAGAACAGGGGCGGAAGAAGCCATGCGACCGATCCGTACATCGGGCTCAAGTTCGAGCACATGATGTACAACGGCATCCAAGCCGAAATCACGCACAATGGGCGTGGTGCGGCACGCCCGATTCCGCCGGCAAACAAGAAAAAGCCGCCGACGGAAAAGGAAATGCAACGGGCGGAGGAAGCGGAAGGAAAACGCATCCCGCCGCACATGCGGGAAAAGATCCAGCTTCGGCGCAAAACGGCGCTCCACGCGCACATCTACCGCGGGATCGACGCGCGGCAAACAGCCGCGTATCTCGCCACCGTGGGACCGACCGACCTGCCCGAAGAGGCGCCACCGGCAAAGCCGTCGCCGAAGGCGGTCGTGACCGACCTCAAGGCAAAACACCGCAAGGTGGTGAAGCGGATGCGGAACAACCGCCCGCCCACGCGTCGCAGCAGGAGCAAGGTCGTCAAGGCCAAGAAGGCCGACTGAGCTCCCGACAAGAAGACCCCCATTCCGCAACACGTAGTTGCGAGATGGGGGTCAAATTTTTTCTATACGTACCACTTAACAACCGCTTCCAACAATCTCACGAGCACGCCGCAAGACGGGAGCAATCGTATTGTGACACGCTTCGTCAATCATGGAGTTTTCAATCGCAAGGATGGGTGGCGCGATGCGCACGTACGCGGTGTTTCCATACACATGCCCATGCTTCATAAAGACGCGCGGATCATGTTCACCGAGAAGCATTTCAAGACAGAGTGGTTCTGTGGTCGAAATGCCCTCAATCTGAAGTGCAATCAGTGCACCTCGGTTGCGAACGGACACATTCGGGATGCCTGCAAGATTTTTTGCAAAACGCGCTCCGATTTCATTCGCGCGCGCTCCCATTTCCGGATGTTCGCGCACATAATCAATGACAGAACACGCGACCGCACACGCGGGAGCAAATCCACCGAATGTGCTTCCGTGGCTTCCGGGCGTGAAGACAGACATAAACTCTTCTGTGCCGACAAGAGCCGAGACCGGCATAATCCCACCACCAAGCGCTTTTCCAAGCACCATCGCGTCGGGACGATATTTTAGACCGGACTCCTGCCACGCCCAAAGATGCCCACATCGATAGAATCCCGTTTGCACTTCGTCAACTGCGATTGGTATGTTGTGCTCTCGCGCGGCCTCCCACGCTCTCACATATGCGCCGTTGTCAAAGAGAGGGCCACCTTCTCCCCTGTGCACTTCCATAAAGATGCCTGCGGTATTCTCGTTAATCTTTTTCTCCATCTCGAGAACATCCGCGACCACATCGATGCCGGCAACCCGCGGCCCCTTGCCTTCGTGTTGAGAAGAATCAAAGAGAGCGTTCGTGGTGAATGTCCGTGCACGTCCGTGGAAATATTTATCCATCAGAATAATGTTCGGTTTCTTAATACCGCGCCTTTCGGCATGCATAAAGAACGCGTCAATCACAGGCTCGGTGCTTGACCTCCCGTCGGACGCCGGAAGCACCCTGTCATACCCCGTAAGAGCAGTTATCTTTTCACAGAATTCTGCAAATCGTTCCGTGTACACACCGCGGGACGTTAAGTCAGTGCCACTGGACAACTCCGCCGTCAGTGCCCGAATCGGAACATCCCACCGGTGCGAGAACACCGCAGAGTACCCTGCCAAAAGATCGAGCACCCGATGTCCTTCAACGGTGTAGAGGTACGCCCCATACGCGCCACTGTGTCTGCGCACAACAATCGGATATGGATTGTAATTGAGAGCGCTGTGTCTTTGCGTTGCCCTGATAACACTCCAACTCTCTTCATCAATCACCGACCCGCACGCATGCCGCAATTCTTCTTTGTCGCGCATCGCCACCTCCTTCGTCCTCTATTGCCAAAACCAATTGTGCTCCGATGGCAAAAAGATGCAACAAGAATATGAAAGAGGTCACGGCGAAGCCGTGACCTCTTTCGACTCATTTCACGTTCTCTATTTTGCCTTCCCTAAAATTCTAAACATTTTCGTGCTGCACTTTGGGCATGATCCTTGCATTGCCCGACGCCCCCCCTTCATTGAAACCTCTTTCGTGTTGCTCATTTCCTGCTTCGCCTTGCACTTCACACAGTATCCGACTGTTGCATCTGCCATACAATAATATGTAGATTAGTTATTGTTAAAATAGTACCCCGTCATTCTATCAGTATTCTTCGTATTCACGCCAGCCGTCCAGCACAAAAGACGCCTATCACACGGTAACGTCAAGCCCCGCAGTAGATGGTGGCAAATGAACATGCTCAATATAGAACGATTTGAAAAACTATCATGCTCTAGCAACAGCGTGTGGAAACGCTTGTTCCCATACTTCTTGGCGCATGTTCAAACGATGGCTTTCTTGATATAAAAAACTACGATTCACCTCTTCATTTTGCACTCTGCACTGTGGCGCCAAGGTTGCCACCATTCACTGACGGGGTCAAGCCCCGCATAAAAACTCAATGAACAATACCTTCGTCTAGACACTACCGTATACGGCCAGAATTTTATCCACAGCACGCTAGAAAAAAAGAGGTCGCCCAGCGGATGTCCCGTTGGGCGAACGATGTTCCTTACGATGCATAGCGCCTATGGAGCACCATCCGACTCACTGTGGCGCCGAGAACTCCACCAAAAGTCATGATGGAATTCAAATCACCAATATCAAGCGGTGTGATTGGGAAAGACACACCGACCGACACGATAAAGGTTGCCAACAGATATGTTGCGAACACCCCCAAAAGCACGGGAACAAGGTACATTCCGCCCCTAGGGCTCGAGGTCATAAACGCAGCGGTTAAAAATGCGCCAACCCAGACCCCCAGCAGTAGTTGCAAAAGCGGACTTCCAAGCATGACATCTGACATACCGAGCATGGAAGCCACGCGCTGCTCATACAATGGAAACAAAATGTACGCGGCGGTCAAGACGACACATCCAAAAACAGCGATGGTAACATATTTCCCCGCCTCAATGGACTGCGGCGAACGTGCGATTTCCATTGCCTGGTTCCTCTCGATTCGATTGTTGATACCTAGAACTTTCGCAAGTCTACTAGGACTACATTCGCATGTCAACAATGACCGACCTCGTAGGTCGGTCATTGTTTCTGCAAAAGTTGTTATTCACGGCACGTTAAAAATCTTCCGTTTTGATGTCTTACAATAGAGAAAGAATATATTGAACAAGGGGCAAGAGGTGTCGAGATGACAATCCGCTATTTTCGTCAACGAGGTAGGTTTGATTGCGGTCCTATCGTCATATTAAATGCACTGAAGTGGGCAGGAGCACCTTTGGCGTATCGAAGTTTAAAAAAGATAAGAGCACACACCCACTACTCCAGATTACTTGGTGGAACAAAGGCAAGAGATATTTCAAAAACCTTACACGCTCTTGGTGCAACATATTTCACTATACGCACAGATAAACATCCGCGTATTGAAAAGATTGCAAAACATGTGGAGCACGGTGGTGCCGTTGTTCTATGCTATCAGTGGCGCAAAAAGGAAGATTGGAACATACACAAAAATTGGCTCATCCATATTGTGCTTATCATTGGTATGCCAATCGCAGGAAAAAAGTTTAGGATAGCAAATTACCCTTTCACCAAAACAACCCTCTATACCATATCCCGTTCCCTGTTGTGTAATGACTTGCGAACAAGAAAAGATCCAACTTCCGGTAAACGATATCCGATTGCGTGGTATCTAAAGCGCAAAAAAGTCAAACACAAAACTTAAAAGCCCCGCCAACGGCGGGACAAGCCCCATTCGTGGGGCTTTTGCTTTAGGGAGCACGCCATACTATAGTTGCTGTAGTTCATACAGAAACGGGGGTTACCAATGGAAACCCGTAAAAAGCGTCTGCGTAAGAAAAGATCGACCGTTGGAACACCACACGAAGAGGCACCGGCAAAAGCTCTTCTGGGAGACTTTGCCTTAGGAGACGTTCACGACTACAGAATAGATCGCGCGCAATTCATCGCATACCTCCACACGCGGGATGTTGACCCTGAAGATGCCGAACACGTGAGTGAGTCGGGCATCAATCCGACCATGGCAAACGAGTTTGCAAGAAGCTTGAGCGTCTTGAGTGGCATTAATCCTGAAAGGCCCATTCTTGTCGACATGTCCACATGCGGAGGCGACTGGGAATCGGGAATGCAAATATTTTCCTCAATTCTTGCATGTCCGAACCCAATTACCGTACTCGCTCGCAGGTGGGCACGTTCCATGTCGTCTATTGTCCCTCTCGCGGCAGACAAGTTTGTTCTGGACGCTACGGCTCGGTTTATGTACCACTTCGGTGAATTCTCGTTCCACGGTCTTGAACAAGAGGCGAACGCCGAAGACAGCGAGCGGCGCATGGCATCAGAACGTATGCTCCTTTTGTATGTAGCGCGTCTCAAAGAACAAGGGGCATACAAAAAATGGGGCGAACAAAAAATCCTAAGACTCCTTGAAGACAAGCTGAGGGACAAAATCAACGTATGGCTTGGTCCTCGTGAGGCAGTGCGATTCGGATTTGCAGATGAGGTATTTTCAGGAAATTGGGAAACTCTTCGTACACACAAGCGGAACGAAAAAAGACGGCAACGCATGCTTGCTGTCCTGAACGAGGACATCAAAATTGACCTTCAGATACACTCTCGACTGCGTACGAAACTATGATTCCATCGAACTTGGGCGATGGAATCTTTTTCTTGACAACTCAAACATCTGATGATACAAAGCTTTTGGAAATGAATATGGATGCAGGGGAGCTTGAAAATGAGTGTCGCGGCAAAAAACATTTTTTTGTGGCTACTATCCACAATTTTGTATTCTCTCGTGGCTTGGTGGTTAATGGGAGACCAAACGCTCTCCGTCACCGCTACAACCACATTGCTGATTGCGGCGCTATGCGCACCAGTCACAACCGGTAACACTGTGTTTACGATCGCCGGTAACGCGTATTCAGAAGGAGACCTTATCTCACTGTTCTCTGTATACCAAAACGCCAAAAAAAACGCGCTTGCTGTTATACATGTCGGATGCCAGAATGCCGGTCAGGACGCCTGGCAAGGACTTGGTCTGACATATCAAAATGTTGGTAAGGAGGCCTATCAGTTCATTGGTGTGGCATACCAGAATGCTGGTGAGTACGCCGGACAAGTCATTGGCTTGGCATATCAGAATGCCGGTATGAAAGCCCAACATGGCATTGGTTTTGTTGTGCAATATGCAAAGAAGTACGCTGAAAATGTTATCTGTGTCGCATTCTGGCAACAGGCAGGAGACAAAAAAAGATCCTTCGCCGTGTGGTCTTGCATTGAGACAGAGGAAGACGAGGGAGGAAAAAAACAGTAGAACACATACCCCCATTTCGAGGCAGAAGTGGGGGTTGTTTTTTATTTTTCCCGCACTGGCTAGGGGGTATACTCTACTCTATGTCCCTTTTTGAAAGTATCCTGCTCGGCGCCCTTGAGGGTGCGACGGAGTTTCTGCCTATCTCATCCACGGGACATCTCATTCTTGCGAGTTCTCTTTTAGGTATAGAGCAAACAACATTTGTCAAAAGTTTTGAAATACTGATTCAGTGCGGAGCAATTCTTGCCATCGTCGCTTTATGTTGGCGTTCACTGTTGCATACGGAACGTATAAAAAAATTAGCGGTCGCTTTCGTCCCAACAGGAATCGTCGGATTCCTGTTGTATCCATTCATAAAAACATACCTCCTCGGCAACACATCTGTCGTGTTGTGGGCGCTCTTTCTTGGAGGCGTGATACTCATCGCTCTTGAATGGTGGCACAAAGAAGAAGTGGTAGAAGGTGAGGTGAATGATGTTACCTACAGCCAATCCCTATTCATCGGTTTGTTTCAAGCACTTTCAATTATTCCCGGCGTGTCGCGCGCCGGCGCAACAATTGTCGGAGGTCTTTTGTTGGGGCTTCGTCGCACAGTCATCGTTGAGTTTTCTTTCCTCCTCGCAATACCCACCATGCTTGCCGCGACAGGATATGACATAGCAAAAAATATTGAAATTTTTACGTGGGATAATGCCGCACTTCTTGGCGCAGGATTCTTGACCTCGTTCGTGGTCGCCCTAGTCGCCGCGATGTGGCTTATGCGTTATGTACAAACACACTCATTTACACTATTCGGCATATACCGTATTCTGCTTGTGCTTGTATTCGTGCTATTTGTTGTGTAGCGAAATCAGCGCTTCTTCTTTTTTGCGCGACGTTTTGCATCTTCCGCCGCCCACACGCGTTCGCGTATATTGGACGATGAGTAGGAATGCGAACGTGAATTAAAATACATTGTTATCGGCAAATCATGCCCGGTGTATAGTTTGCCTTTCCAATCCGCCCCGATAATACGAATGTCCGGCTTACGCGAACGTAAAATGTTGTATAAATCACGCTCTGTTTTATACGGCACCACTTCATCAACCCAGCGAATTCCGCGCAGTATGGTCATGCGTTCTGCCATAGACATAATGGGTTTATTTTTTTCAGGCCTGTCGCGCGACGGGTCTTCCTGAAGACACACGATGAGGTAATCACACACCCTCCTTGCCTCCTCAAGCATCAAAAAGTGCCCCGCATGGCACAAATCAAGCGCGCCAGCGGTAATACCAACCTTCTTTTTCTTCCTTGTCACCCCCATAGTGCACAAGGATACTACATGTCCGCAATTCAACAAAAACAAAAAAGAAAGCTCGTTCCCTACAGTCTGGAAACGAGCCACTCTACCTGTTACACACTTGAAAAATGACGCCTGTATAACTCTAGCACCGTCTGTATGGCAACTCTATGCGCCATAACGCGCTTCCACGCATCCCAATTCGTTACGGTCTCGGTGGTAAACGCGTGGTCTGTGCATGTGTCAAAAAGATACGTGTCAAATGATACCCCTTCAGCGTATATCGGACTCCCGCTTTCCGTTGGATACGAAATAACGCCACCGAAGTTTTTATCTTTAAAAATTTCGGGCTGTGTAGCAATCTGTATTCCCTCTCTCCGCAGTGCTTTAATTATCGAACGCCCCATTCGAGGTGTTGCCTCCCTCGCACATTCGTACAGATAAAATCCACGCGGATTATCTTTTACAGTAAGACCTTCCTTGACCATGTCCTCCGTCACTTCGCTCATATCTGATTCGTGCAAATCCATTGCGAAAAGAAAATGCTTCTCATCTTTGTGAAGAGACCGAAGAACAATCTGATTTTCAAACGACTTCGGATACAGTGTGAAATCTCGATTGAGGTCAAAGCCTCGCACAGTACCCCTGGTGTTGTATTCGTATCCAATCGGGTTTATGCACGGATATGCGACAAACGTACACGTATCAAGATACTGATGTACATCCATTTCAAGAAATCGCAAGAGTGCCCACACGCCAGCCGGTTCATTGCCGTGAACTCCCCCCGAAAGAAGTACGGAGGGCTTTTTCCCCGAACTTTGAGAACCAACAACTACCCGAAAACATGAATAGGCAACAACGCCGTTTGCCACGTCCCCGATGTGTTCTACGTGTGTGTGTGGATTGGCGCGTAGCGCCATAATCCTTGCCTCTACGGTGTTCGTATACGAACGCACTATGCGCGCACGTGTCATTTTCATCTCCACTATGTATCTCTCTAGTCCAGCGTCATTGATACCATGCGGAAGCCCCCCACACCAATGGTGTGGGGGCAGGCCCTACCTCTCAAGCACGAGAAACCTAACACTAATTCCCTGCCACACGTGACCCTCTTCGGACACAATTTTTGTAAACACATTCTCATACGGTGGAAAATACGTATCTCCTTCTTTCTCGTCCTCAACAAGCGTGAGATACAGGCGATCCGCGAGTGGAAGCGCCTGTTCATACACGGAAGCGCCTCCCACGATAAAAATTTCCTCGTCATCCAATTCTTTCGCTTTCTTAATTCCCTCTTCCAGTGACCCCGCGATTACCACCTCATAACGATTTCGTAAATCGTTATTTGAATTCTTTGTTAAAACAATTGAGGTGCGCCCAGGAAGAGGTTTTCCGAGGTAGCTCACAATTGATTCAAATGTTTTGCGTCCCATGATAACGGGATGCCCGAGCGTGAGACGCTTAAAGCGTTTCAAATCTTCTGGTATGTGCCAGAGAAGCGTGTTGTTTTTTCCAAGCGCTCGCGTCGAAGCTCCACACGCCGCAATAATACTCACTCGCGCCATACTTACACGAGCATTTTTGCCGGAATCGCAGGATGACTTTGGTAGTTCTCCAGTCGTATATCGTCCATACCAAAATCATCTATACCGTGTATATCCGGATTGAGCCACAGGCGAGGCGGGGGAAGTGGGGTTCGCCCCAGTTGTTCTTTTACTTGCTCAAAATGGTCGTGGTAGATGTGTGCATCGTTCAGGGTCAAAATACACTCGTGAGGTTTGAGATTGGTAACATGAGCAACCATAGAAAGAAGTAGGGCGTACGAAGCGATATTAAATGGAACCCCCAAAAAAAGATCACAACTTCTCTGAATCATATGAATCGAGAGTTTTCCATTCGCAACAAAAAACTGGAACAGCATGTGGCATGGCGGGAGCGCCATCTGCTCAAGCTCCCCCGGGTTCCACGCAGACACAACAAGTCGCCTGTCGGTCGGGTTGTGTTTCAATTTTTCTATGACAGAACTCAGTTGATCCACCTCTTCCCCGTCTGCTGTTTTCCACGTGCGCCACTGCACGCCGTAAATGCGCCCGAGATCGCCCTCAAAAGCGGCTTTTGGCTTCCAATATGAGGAGTGTGCATTATCCGTCCAAATTGTTTTCTTAGCACCGCCCAAGAGTTCTTTTAGTCGATTATCGTCGCTTGATCCTTCAAGAAACCAGAGCAATTCCGCTTTTACAACAGAAAAGGCGAGTTTTTTTGTGGTAACGGCCGGAAACCCATCATCAAGATTAAAACGTATTTGGTGGGCAAAAATCGCCCGCGTCTGACCATTCCTCCCCTCTCGGTCAATGCCCTCATCCATGATTTTCCGAAGTACATTGTTATATACATTCATACAACGCAGTTGAGCCCTGTGTTATTTTTTCTTCTTAATGTCACGGTCAAGGTAGAGGCGCGGAAGCATGAGGGTGGGAACCCACTCTTTTTTCACCTGCGCGAGCGTTCCTTCAGATTGATATTTACCACTCTTTCCGTAATCGGCATTCATAATTGGACCAGTTTCAAAAAAAACAATTTGCGCAATACGCCGCCCCACAACGAGCGGAATGTAGTAGCGTGTGGACACATTACTAATTTCCATGGTCCAGCGGTTGATGTACCCCACGTCCCCCCACCCCGCGCACTTGCACACAGAAATAAAACTGCGCCCTAAAGATGAGCGCGCCTTCATCATCGTCGTTATGTGCTCGCGCCCGCCGATAAATTCGTTTGTGTGAGCCAAAATCGTCTCCCCCGGAGCAAGCAAGATTATCTTTTCCTCTGGCGTAATGCCCCGCCAGTTCATGGTGTATCTCTTCAATACTTCCTCCGCCTTCTTCGCTCGGCGCGCCTCCGTCCCCCACACCCTTTCCACGTGTGATTTGTCGTAAATATTGTATAAATTTTCAAAATGTTTCGGGTGTTGCTCGGTAAAATAATATTCGCCGAGCGTTACATCGTAACTTGATGTTGAAAGATTCCTCCTATCAAACGGTTCAATGACGATAGACCCATCGTCCATGCTCGCAAGAACTTTTCTATCCGAAAGTGCCATATCCTCATTATCCTCCCGCGCAAAGAGCATACGGATGCCTCTTCCTGTGGATAGTAAAAAGAAAGAGGCGCACCCGTTAGCGCGCCCCATTCATGATGTCCGTTTTCAATACAAGCTCTGGCATATCCCCGAGTGTGTCAAGCGAGGGTGTGCGAAATTCGACACTCCCCTCATAACGACTCTTCACCCATGGATCCAAAACTCTTTTGTATACCTCCCCCTTCCTCACTCCAGTGCCCACAAGAAGATTTTCAATGGCGTCTGGAATCCGCAGTATATCGGATCGCCCTACCTGAATATGAAATCTCACTCGCTTGATGTAATCCTGAAGCTCGTTGTCAATTGCATCAGCGTTGTCATTCAAGTGCTTCGTGTACTGTTCGCATACCCGTTCAAAAATTTTTTTTCTGGCACGCCTTTCTTGTTCTTGATGCTCCTTAACGACGCTGGCAGCTGCCTTTAACTTCTGTTTGGGCGTAAGTGGCTTGTCAGTCATTATGCGCCTCCGAAAAATTCAACTGCTACTAAGTATAGGGGACGTTGCGTTCAATGCCAAGAAATGCGCATTGGAGTCACCTGTTCCCCATCAATATTCCTCCGATAAAACTTCACAAGACCTTTGTAACGCTTCTTTATCCAGCGCCCCAACACTCGCTCCTGAAGTGTCGGTTGGACTCTTGGAGGTATCGTATATTTGACCGAGCTCGGTAATTCAAAAAGCAATCGTAATTCAAAATCTACCGTAATGAAAAGGTCGGATGTCCCTTTCCGTATGGCACGCACGATTTCGCGATCAATCTTTTTCCCAACACGGTCAAGAGACTGAATGTATTGAACGCATCCGCGTTTAAACACTTTGGTTCTCTTGCGTTTAGAATCCAAATCCGCCGCCGCCCTCGGTGCACAAGCAGAAACGGACCGCAACGCTTTCTTTACCCTCTCCTTCGGCGTAAGACCAGAGCCCAGTGACATGCCCGCCACCCAATTCCACAGTTTGAACTGAGATACACAATGCGTGATGTGTGTAACTTTCGCAAGGCATAGTACAATTGGAAAAATTATATGGTGCAACAAAAGGGAAAACTTATTGTCTTGGACGGCTCGGATGGAGTCGGAAAACGCACACAAACAGAGCTTCTTGTGACACGGCTCAAAAAAGAAGGGATTCGCGTTAAAACGATGGACTTTCCGCAGTACGAAAAAAATTTTTTCGGCAGACTATTGCGCCGATGCCTTGCTGGGGAGTTTGGAAATTTTATCGCACTCGACCCCCATCTTGCATCCATTCTCTACGCCGGGGACCGTTTTGAATCAAAGAAACCGCTCGATCAGTGGCTCTCTTCCGGATACACGGTCGTCTTGGACCGCTATGTGAGCGCCAACCAAATGCATCAGGGTGGAAAAATTAAAAATCCTCGTGAGCGAGCACGGTTTTTTGCATGGCTCGACCGTCTGGAACATGGAGCGCTTGGCATTCCTCGCCCCTCTCTCGTCCTCTACCTTCACCTCCCCGTCCGCCTTTCAACATCTCTGTTGAACAACAGAAAACGCACCAACGCGCGAAAAACTCTTGACCTCGCGGAGCGAAACCAAAAACATCTTGCGGAGGCACAAAACGCCGCACTGCGTCTATTGCGCAAAAACCCACAATGGAAAAAAATAACCTGTTTTGACACGCGGGGTGTGCTGTCGAGAGACACAATACACGAAGCGGTATACCGAGCAGTACGAAAAATAATATAACCTATGTACGAACACATTAAAAAACAGGACAGAGAAATTTTTGAAGCGCTTGAGGGAGAAGAGGTGCGTGAACGCGATGGGCTGGAGCTCATTCCTTCTGAAAATTATGTGTCGCGTGCCGTCCGAGAAGCAACTGCCTCAATTCTCACCAACAAATACGCCGAAGGATATCCGGGCAAACGCTATTATGGCGGTCAAGAATACACGGACGCCGTAGAAACAATTGCAATTGAACGAGCCAAGAAACTCTTTAGCGCCTCGTTTGCCAATGTTCAACCACACGCAGGTGCCAACGCAAACATCGCTATGTATTTTGCACTTCTCTCCCCCGGCGACACGGTGTTGGGAATGGACCTTTCGCACGGCGGACACTTAACTCATGGACACCCCGTCACTTACCTCACCAAAATTTTCACTTTTGTGCGATACAAAATGAAAAATCCGGACACGGGTGAAATTGATTACGAAGAAATGCGCGCTGTTGCGAAACGCACCAAACCAAAAATTATTCTCGCTGGCTACTCCGCATACCCGCGCGAACTTGACTACAAAAAATTCGTTGCAATCGCTCGCGAAGTTGGCGCGTACGCTGTTATGGACGTGGCACACATTGCGGGCCTTATTGCGGGACACGCGGTACAAAATCCTTTTGACTATGGATTTGATGTTATGACTACCACCACCCACAAAACACTCCGCGGCCCCAGGGGTGGCATGATTTTGACGCATAAGAACGAGGACATAGCGAAGAAAATTGATAAAGCCGTGTTCCCCGGATTCCAAGGCGGACCTTTAATGCACGCAATCGCCGCGCGCGCTGTGTGTTTTGGAGAAGCTCTCCATCCGTCGTTCAAGGTATACGCCTCGCAGATTCTAAAAAATGCAAAGGCGATGGAAGCCGTATTTCACAAGCACAACATACGCATGCTGACGGGTGGCACTTCAAACCACTTGATACTTGCGGATGTTTTCAGCTCGCTTAGTATCAGCGGCAAAGAGGCAGAGGAAGTGCTCGACCGCGTGGGCATCACGCTCAACAAAAACGCAATCGCGGACGACACTAGAAAACCAATGGATCCGTCCGGCATCCGATTCGGCACTCCCGCCATCACCACACGAGGATTCGGTGAGAAAGAATGCGCCCGTGTTGCCGAACTCATGGTGGAGGCACTCAACAATCGCACTGACAGCAAAAAATTGGGTGATATTCGTGAAGAAGTGAGGGCACTCTGCAAAGCGTTCCCTATCCCCAACTCTTTTATATAAGTATGTTTGGAATTGACATTATTCTTCTCGCGCAAGCAATCGGATATACGGGAATTTTCACCGTCGTATTCGCGGAGTCCGGAGTATTTTTTGCACCCATCTTGCCCGGAGCGTCTCTCCTTTTTACGGCAGGACTTCTCGCCTCACAAGGATTTTTTAATATAGGGATACTGCTCCCGCTCATCATAACTGCGGCAATCGCGGGAGACGCTGTAGGATATTGGTTCGGCGCATGGGTAGGGCCAAAACTATTCGCTCGGGAAGATTCCCGTTTTTTCAAAAAGCAATATCTGGAAAAAACGAAACATTTTTATGAAAAATATGGAACACGTACAATTCTTTTTTCCCGCTTTGTCCCGATTGTGCGCACATTCGCTCCCATTCTCGCAGGTATCGGCGGAATGGAATACAGAACATTCTTTCTCTACAACGTTGCGGGAGCAGTGCTCTGGGGCGGAGGGTTCACATTTGGGGGGTACTTCCTTGGAGAAGTCGTGCCGGGCATAGAGCGCTACATCATACTGATTGTTCTCCTCATTGTTGTCGTTAGTTGTATGCCCCTGCTACATGAGTGGTGGAAACATAACCGTGCAACTCAAACGCCCCCGCCACCTCCTTTACTATAAAAACACCCCGCCTTTGTGTGGCGGGGAAATGAAATGACTTGGAGTGTGTTAGCCGAGAATTCGTTCGGCCTCCCTTAGTTGTGCGCGCAGGACTTCGAGCTCTGGTTTCGCATCTTTCAAGATTTCTTGATTCGCCACCTCAAAAGAGGTGTATGTTCCCATGCGCGGAGCGAGCCAGCCGTGGCCAAGGTGCAGAACGTAACGACCACTAAGCATTTCGTTTTCGTCCATCCAATACTCCCGAGAGCCAACTTTCGCGGACCTCCCATGACAGCCACACTCGCAGGATTTCCAATTCAAACTGCGATCTTTCTGTACATTCCTTTTCCAGCGGGACGGCATCGGAGGATCTGGCATCAACGGCATCTCATGCTCCTTGTGCCACTTGGCACTTTTCCATAGGTTTATTTCCAAAATCACCATACACCAGTGGCGGAACCCTGTCAACACGCCCCAAAAAGGACGACACCCCCGAGGTCGGACCTCTGGGGTGCGCGTTTGCTGGGGGTAAAAGAGATCGTCTGTTAAGATGACACGCAGGCACAGGTTGAATAGGAGTAACACGTGGGCGCAATCGGATTGGTGGGACTGGTAATATTCCTCTTGCAAAACCTCGCGGGAGGAATCGCGTACGACTATGTAACGCCAGACGCGCATGTGTGGACACGTGTGGCGAGTGTAATGGCGTTCGTATCCGTGGCGTGCATAGTGATTTTGGCACACACCCACGGTGGATACATCGCATCCTGTGGACTTCCCTCACTTGGACTGCCGCTACTCTTGTTCGCGATGAGCACAACACACGGGCAGATGGCGTTCGTGTTACTCGCCGTTGTATTCTGCGCTGTCTTTTCTGTAATTACAGCGGCTGTTGCGCAAATATACGGCGATAAAGAACACTTCGGAATTCTTTTTCTTGTCAGCATGCCTGTAATCGGTTATCCCGTTGGAGGCGCGGTGATTATATACCGCTGGATAAACAGAAAGACACAGAAATAGAAACGACGCTATAAAAAGTCACGCATGCCCCCGCTTACGCGGGGGCAAAATTTTTAAAGAATACATGGTGCTATATTTGTATGCATGGGTAACGCATGTCCAAAAGCAGTCGTGTTTGACTTTGACGGCACCCTTTCAAAAAGCCGACAACCGATTGAGGCATCGGTGTCAGAATTGTTCATAGCACTTGCGGGCAAAACAACAGCGGCAATTATGTCTGGGAGCGCGTTTCCAATTCTTCACAAAAATTTCCTGTCTCGTCTCCCAAAAACGGACACGGCGTCATTCTATGTATTTCCAAATGCCGCCGCGGAGTGTCATCTGTGGAATGGCGGAGCCGATGAAACCTTATACAACCACGCGTTCACGCGAGGCGAATGCACCCACATCACCTCCGTGCTCCAAAAAATTATTGAGGATTTAAAAATTGTGGAAGGGTTGCCTTCGTGGGGGCCACGTATTGATGACCGAGGTGCCGCAATTGCGTTTGCGGGTCTCGGTATTGACGCGCCGATTGTCGAAAAAGAAGCGTGGGACCCAGACCAGAAAAAACGGATTCCTTTGCACAAAAAACTCCAAGTAGCGCTGCCCGACTGTGAGGTGCATATAGGCGGCACCACAACTGTTGAAATGACGCGAAAAGGCATTGATAAGGCATACGGCATTCGCTATCTGGCAAACCGTCTCGGTGTCGAAACAAAAGACATGTTGTTTATCGGAGACGCGCTGTATGAAGGAGGCAACGACGCCGCTGTTATTCCAACGGGGATACAAACGCGACAGGTCTCCGGACCCGAAGAAACAATTATCGTGCTTAAAAAACTAAACACTCGGTGTTCTCAATAAAAAAACGCCCTACCCCATCAGCATTCAAGATTTTTGCAGGATGAGCGACCTACGAGGTCGCTCATCCTGATGACTGGTAAAGGTACGCGGGGGCAAGCCCCATGGCTTGTACCTTTCTCGCTCCTCGCCTGCCTGCCGCAGGCAGGGCTCGGATCCCCGCAAGCTTGCGGGATCGCTCACTCTACCGGCAAGAGAATGAGTGAAGCGGAAAAATGAATTTTTCCGCTTCCGAATGAGCGCTGCCGGAAAGCTTTGCTTACGTCGCGAGTAAAAAAATTACCCCTCCGAAGAGGGGCGTCCAATATGGTTCTACCTGTTATTCGCGAGAGACGGTGTGATTCCTTCCGGAAACACATCTAGTAGAATTTCTGCCACCCCTTCTCGCGGAATATAGAATACGGTTCTCTGCGATTCATTCGACATGTCGCGCCCAAATTTCACGGACACGACGTTGTCGTTCACTGCGACAATTTTCCCGCGAGTTGACTCTTTCATCATCTCCTCCATGACAAAACTTAGAACCACCAAAGACATTATGCAAATTATAATACAATCTGTCAAGGATTCGTAATGGTTCGACGGCTTGATACCATCCATCAACAATAACGACCTACGGGGTCGTTATTTCAGACTTGCATACAAAAAAGACCGTCCTTTGTGATGTGGTATAAGAATGTTTAGAAAACGAATATGTGGTTCGTGTGGGGATATACTTATCACTATGACATCTTCCCTCCGCGACCACATTGCCTCACAGATTGAAGGTGAGGTGCTCGATGACACAGAGACACGAAAAAAGTACAGTCGTGACACGAGCATTTTTGAACAAACCCCAGAGGTTGTGGTATTCCCAAAAAACGCTTCCGATGTAGCCGCCCTCGTACGTTTTATTCTGAAAGAAAAAGAGCGGGGGCATGCCGTTTCTTTAACAGCGCGCGCGGGAGGAACGGATATGACGGGGGGACCGCTCACCAGTTCAATTCTCGCCGTCTGTACAAAACACATGAATACATTACTCGACGCCAGTCACAATGGGGCAACTGTTGAGCCGGGAATGTACTACCGAGACTTTGAGCGTGAGGTGCTCAAAAAAACAGGTATGATCCTTCCCTCGTACCCCGCGTCGCGTGAAATATGCGCCATGGGGGGCATGATTGCAGACAACGCGGGAGGTGAACTTTCTCTCCGCTATGGAAAAACAGACCGCTACGTGCAAGAGCTTGATGTCGTTCTTGGAGATGGCTCATCTGCAACATTAAAACCGCTCACCGAACACGAGCTCGCTCAAAAAAAATCCCTGCACACATTCGAAGGAGAGGTATACCGAAAAATGCACACCCTTCTGGAAACGAACAAAGAAGTAATAGAATCCGCGCGTCCGCGTGTTTCAAAAAATTCCGCCGGCTATGCCTTGTGGGATGTTATAGATAAGAAACAAAAAACATTTGACCTCACGAAACTCATCTGCGGCTCGCAAGGCACTCTCGCGTTCATTACGAAAGCGAAATTCGCCCTTGTCGAACCAAAAACTGCGCGCGCAATGCTCGTCATATTTCTACAAGACCTCACTACCCTGCCCGACATAGTACATCGTGTTTTAAAATTCAACCCTGAAGCATTCGAATCGTACGACGACCACACATTCAAACTCGCGGTGCGCTATGGATGGCAATTTTTGCAACACCTGAGGCTTCGAGAAGCGCTCGCGCTGGCGCTCGCATTTCTTCCAGAAGTGTGGATGACACTCTCCGGTGGCGTGCCAAAACTCGTCCTCATTGCAGAATTTGCGGAAAACTCTTTAGAGGATGCACAGGAAGCTGCCCGTAGCGCCAAAAACTTGCTCAACGATATCAATATCAAGGCGCGCCTAGCATTCGGAAAAACGGAATCGAAAAAATACTGGAAAATTCGTCGGGAAAGTTTCTCGTTGTTGCGCAAAAACTTTAAAGGACTCCGCGCGTCCCCCTTTATAGACGACATCATCGTGCACCCAGATGACTATCCGCGTTTTTTGCCGGAGTTAACAAAACTCCTTTCAACATACAACATTATCTACACCATCGCGGGACACATCGGGGACGCAAATTTCCATATCATTCCACTGGTAGACCTCTCGAACCCGGAACACAGAACAGTGATACGTGAACTTACTCCGAAAGTATATGAACTCGTCGCGCGTTTCAAAGGTTCTATCACGGGAGAACACAGCGACGGCATTATCCGCACCCCTTATCTGTCACTCATGTTCTCTCCGCGCATGTTGGAATTGTTCGCCGAGGTTAAAAACATATGCGACCCGCACGGAGTCTTCAATCCTGGCAAAAAAGTCGGGGGAACGTATGAAGATATAGAACGTTTCATGATTCGTTCAAAACCCGCCACATAAAAGGCATTAAACCCATGGCAAGCCCCCCATGATTGCGAGAGGGCAAAATACAATATAGTATCCGAAGTAGTGATCATTGACTCTACAGTATAGGAGTAAATAAACACATGAGGCACATTTTGGCCTTCTGTGCCTTAGCCCTCGCCCTCTCTTCGGGTTCGGGCATGGCACAAACAACGCCTCCAGAGACACGAGTCGCCACCACACCAGTAAAACAGCGCATTATTTCGCGCGAAGAGTTCTATTACTTTTCGGCGAATGGATTGCGTATGCCACTACGGCTTGCGCCGTCAGTTGTCGTGCGGTTTCGAGGCCAAAAGACAGTGACCTCCATAAAGCATTTGGAGCGCTATGCTCCGCTTGCGATCAAAGACATTCAAAGTACGAGCTCGGGAGCGGAATTCGCACTCGAATTCATACCTGGTCAAGACGCAAGCGACATGGTCCGTATCCTTCAACGTATCGCGGCAGACGCGACACTCGACAGCGCTCCCGTATTCATCGTTGACGGAATGGAGGCAGTGGTTGATGGAATGTACATTCAAACCACAACCCCCATGGCGGGAAACACCGTGAAGGCGGCCCTCGAAGAACTTTTTGGTGAGGACATGGCTCTGCGTGAAATCACTCCCGAAAACGGGACGTGGCACGTGTCGTTCAAAAACATGTTTTTCTTGGGCGACAAAAAAATTCCCCTTCACGCGCTCTCTCTCGCGAATCTCACGAATACATCAAACGCCGTGTGGGTGAAGCGCGCGTATCCGAAATTCGCATTCCTGCACGCGCCAGTTATCGCAACCGTTTCTGTCACTCCCGTGTCCGGAACGGTCGGCGAAAAACGAACCGTAACACTTGGGGTGCGTATATTCGGCAAGGAAGGTGACGTCGTGATCGAGACGACAGATATTCCAGAGCTCATGCAAGGAACCTTTGCGCCGGTAGCGCTTGGGAAACTTCCACAAACATCATTTTGGGAAGTTTCAGATCTTCAAAAAAGTGAACGTCGCCAGGTGGGGCCCAACGAATGGTACCTTGAACACAGGTACACCATGGGGCTCTATGCGCCGGAGACGGAGTGGAGCATTCCGAGCTTTCAGATTCCCTATCAGTACAAGGGGATTCCTCGCGTGGCATCCGTGCGGGCGACGACATTTTTTGTCCGCCCGCACATAGATGAGCGTTACAAGCTCGAAGATATGCCGGAAGCATATCTTTTTCCGACTATCAAACCTCAAAAAAACCCGCGCGCCTTACCGTCGCCCGAACACGCCTGGTTTGACGTCATCGCAAAACCGCTGGGCGGGCGAAAAGCACTCAAGAGCGTGTTGTGGGTAAGCATCGCCGCATCAGGTATCCTGATTGCGCTCGCACTTACCGAGCTCGGTGTCCGTATAGCGCCACGTATGTTCTCGGGCACTCCGGATACCTATAAAATCCGTCTTGAGGAACTCTATGAAAAGGCAAGGAAAGAGAAGGGCGCCGTACTGGCAATGCAGTATTTGCATGACGCTCTATCGCACATACTGCACGCATATGATTCGAGGTTTCCAGAAAATAACGTTACCTATCAAGATGTTAAAAAACTTCTTGAAACACATGAAAACAAGAAGGCTTATTTCATCTTCACGCCAGAAGGCGGGTTCGAAAAACTATTCGAACATATCGAATCACGCAACGCGCGTGGATTTGCAAAACAAGATTCAGTCGTACTGCGCACGATCTTCGACGATACATACAACACGATCAAAACACTCGCCCTTCAACTTGATGGAAAACGAGGTGCCTAATGGGGTACTCCGCAACACTATTCGGACTTGAAATCGGATTCTATCCAGCACTCTTTCTTCTTGTGCCGCTACTTCTCGGTGCGACACTCGGGGTACAAAAAGTAGGAGCCGTGGTGAAGGGGTGGAGCGGGCATACATCGCCGCTTCAACTTCAACCCAGAATCATCGTCCCACGGCTCTTTTTCTTTCTCTGCGCCTTGTGTATCGTCCTTGCGCTCTCAGACATAACACGCAGGTACACTGTCGCACAAGACCAGTATGCGACGAACCGACTATACACAACGCTCGATAATTCGAGTTCAATGTATGGCTTCGACGCCAGCGGTCCACCGATTCACTGCACCGACAAAGGTCTTAAGCGGGCCTATCCGCGCATCTTTAACGCATGCCGCGCAATGTTCAAAATCATTGACGCGATGGAAGCCTATGTGAAGAAAAAGAACGATGGCAGTCAGGACAAAATAGGACTGTTACGATTCGGTTTGTTTTCGTTTGTGGAACTATATGGCTCCACAGATTATGAACGGGCACGCACACTCATGCGTGAAATAAATTGGAGAGACCCGCGGACGGGAATCTATACCGAGTACCACCTGGCATTGTGGGATATGTTTCAAGTTGCGCTTCAGAAAAACTTCAGACGCGCGGATGGAGTCGTCCCGCTTGACGACGGAGACCGGAGAGCGCTCGCGCTCTCGCTCTATCCAGAGTCAGGAAACACACGTTACGCTGTTCCCCGCGCGCTCAAAGCAAAATTGGAAGGACTGCGTGCCGACCTCAAAGACACGGCCTTCATCATCATCACCGATGCTCACGAGGGCCAATTCGAAGGTCGGCTACACAAATCCCCCGTGTCTCTCATAAAAATGATGCAATTGGCAGAATTCATCGAACTCCCCATCTACATCATTTCTATCTATCGAGATCATGAAGTTGTGCGGAAGCTTGCAGAAAAAACAGGATCCGGTCCCGTGGGCGGGCCGAATCGAGGGGCATTCTATCTTCTGAAGGGTGAACAAAACTTCGAGGATATGGATGCGATTGTGGAAAAAATTCTCTCTGCGCGTTTTCGTGTGGTGTCCACAGCAAAACGGTGGGAGAGGGAAAGTTATACATCGCTCTTTGCGAGCATCTCTTTCCTCTGTCTCTTACTTGGGCTTGCGGCAACACTCTCGCCCTTCGGGCGTACCATTGGAAAAGGAGGGATTAGCACATGACCCTACAAAACCGCACGCTCGTGCTGTGTGTGGCGTTTGGAACACTCATCGGGGCAGGAATGTCCTGGGTTTCTTCAAACGTCGACACAAACGAGAAGCGACACACGGCGCGTGTAAAACAGGTCCTCGCCATGTGGAAACAACATGACGAAACCATCGGCAAAGCAGAACAGCTCGCCGAAAGTGCTCGTACTGTAGAGGAGTGGGAAGGTGTGCTCGCATTCGTACACACCCTACCTCCCAGCGAAAAAATATCGTCTAGCGACCGCGCAACTATTGGAATGCTCGAGGCGGTAACGGGCGAGCGAGATCGCCTGTTAAGAAACGCGGGTGAACTCTACGGGGCAAACGCCAAGGACCCAGGCATTGAAGAGAATCTGAACAAAGCGCGCGCGCTCCATGAGCGCGCGAACGCACTTCTTGGAAAGCTGGAACGCAAGGAAAATTCACTTGAGTGGAACGTGGCGCTCCAGTATCGAAAGGCGTACGAAAAATATCGCTCGCTGGCATTCATTCGGAAAGAAGAGCACGACAAAGCGCTCGACATTCTCGATGATGCTATGAAAAATCTGCAGAGCGCGAACGCACTCGCTCCAAAGCGCATCGGGATAGAGGAAGCAATTGAATTTCTCTACAAACGAGCGCAAGAAGAAGAGAACCGGCGCGGCACGCGAGATGGCGCGCCCGATCGTCCCCGAGCTCTTCCCCCACGAGCGAATCCTGATGGACCAGGCTCCGGAGGCAGCAATCGTCCGCGACGGCACTAACCATCACAGCCCCGATGGAAGCAACGTGCTTCTATCGGGGCATTTTTTCAAGGAGGAACACATGCCCGAAATACTCTGGCTACCTGTCACGTTTCTTCATCCAGAAAAGATTCTCGCGCTCGCACTTCTGCTTCCCGCGATTGTTGCACTCTTCATGTGGCACTTCGTGGCAACGAAAAGAGTGTTACGGAACAATAGTTTCCTAGCCCTCCACAAAGAAGAGGCGGACCCGCGCGTGCTCGCATATGCTACGCGCACCGTAGGATATTCGCTTGTGATGGCGTGCCTCGTTTTCGTATGGGCAGAACCCCTGTGGCAAACGAGAGCCAAAAGTCCCGTCTATGGAGGAGTGCGCATAGCATTCCTGAAAGACGTCTCCCCTTCCATGAAGTGGGCACACGACGTTCTACCGTTCCCGGACCGTTTAACGGCGGCGAAATCCGTACTTGCGGATTTCGCAACTATGACTGAAAAAGATCCAGAACTGCGCGGCACCTACTATCGCGCGATCATACCGTTCGCGGGTTCAGCCATCCCTTACATGCCGTTCTCAAACAGTTATGACGAATTCATCGACGCAATCGATGCAATAGATGAGACGACCATAAACGACCCGGGAACCTACATTCTTGGGGCGTTCAAAGAGTATGAACGAATGGTGAAAAGCCACCCGTCGCCCGATCAAGATACGGTGGACATTGTCGTTCTGGTTTCAGATGGAGGAAAAGAGGAAGGAAATTACAAAGATCTCCAGCACATCACATCACTATTGCGACGCGTGCCACACACAATTGTCTACACGGTCGGCATTGGGAAAGTTGAAATCACGAAATCAGAAGATGGAACAGAGGTCAGAAAGAGTGTGAGAGTTCCGCTCATCGCGCGAGACAAAACCGGTGCGTTTGCCGGATACGCTCTTGAAGATCCGAGCAATCCAAAAAGCAAACCACTATTCTCCGAACTTGATGAAAAAGTTCTCACAGAAATCTCAGGAAAGGATCGGTATGTGCACTACACGAACAAAGATGACCTCATTGGGCACCTGAAACAAGCAATTCTGGAACACAGGAAAACAATACGAACAGAAACCCGTGTACACAACACACCCATTGGACACTGGTTTTTGATTCCCGCGCTTCTCGTGGCATGTATCGTGTTTGGATACGTCACAAAGCTACTTTCTTCTGTGCGCGCGTCCTTTAAAACATTCATGCGATTCTTAGGACGCATCAATCATTCCCCTACGCCAGACGCGTAGGGGATTTTCTTTTGCACTTGTCTTATACCCGGTGACCATAGCCCCGCACCCATGGCGGAACTTGCGTTAAAGGAGGAGAGAAGGTAGCGTGAACGAAGATACATAGGGAACAGCGAGGAACTTGGGCATGAAAAGAATATTCCAGGCGATTGCAATCATCGCTCTCGTGGTCTGCTTTGCTGAGCGAAGCAATGCGTTGACAGAATCACCGCAAGAGGTAATGCAACGTATCGACAAAAACATGCATCGCTTTGTCGTAAAGGTGTACGCCGCGGAAGTCAAGGAAGATGCGGAACCCGCTTTAAGCAGCGGATCCGGATGGTTGGTGCGTACGCAAGACGGCACGGCACGAATCATAAGTAACGCACATGTCGTGGGTCAGGCAACTCACGTGTATGTGCAGTTCGATGGCGAACCGTTCGCGCATAAGGTACAGGTGCTCGGCGTTGACCCACTTGTAGACATCGCGCTTCTTGCGACACCAAACCCGCTCACGCGCTTTGCGATACCGCTTCCACTTGCGGCGCTTCCTGCCCACGTTGGGGATCCCGTATATGCAATCGGGTACCCGTCTGGGGCACGAACCATTTCGTACGGTCTTGTGGTTTCAGAGACGTCGGCCCTCGCCCAATCAAGTGGATTTGACTTATTTTTCAGCCATCAGGCACCCATCGCCCCCGGCTCGTCAGGCGGAGCACTCGTGCGATACTCTGCACTAACCACCGCCTATCCACTTGCCCTTGAGTTCGTTGGTATGAATACGGCGGTTGCTGTCTCCAAAAGTGAGAACGCAAAGACTATCGGCAACATTGGCTATAGTCTCCACGCGCGTGTCGTTGACCTCTTACTCCCGAAACTGGAAGCGGAACGCACCGTTTCTCACGCGCGTATAGGATGGCAGATTGCAGACACGGAACGCGTCAATCCATACTGGTTTGAATTGAAATTGAAAGGCCAGTATCCGCCGGAAAAATCGGGAGTCGTGGTGTTACGCATCGCTCCGGATTCTCCGGCCGCTCGCGCGGGAATGTTAGCCGGCGACACCATTGTCAAATTTGAAGTCGGCAGTGAAGAACGTTGGGTTACCATCCCCTTCACACATGCCGGAGAACTCGCGGAAGTAACATTTTTCAAGCTTGCCCCAGGAACACGCGTACGAGTTTCAACTGAACGCGGGACACAAAAATTGGGTCGTGAAATGGTATTGGAACCCTACGTCTTAGGTAAATGAGTGAAACATAGCAAAGAGCGGCTACTCCACAGCTGCTCTTTCTTTTTTTATATTATGTGTTCTAGTTTTCACTCATATAGACAGTGTGTTGTAATCTCACTACACTCTAATGAGAGTGGTCTCTGACACCACAATACCCATCAAAAAGAGGAGCGTGCGATGGCATTCGAAAGAAGCGGACCTGCAGAAGCCAAGCATCCTCTGGTAACAAAAGAGGAGGCCAGGCGATTTTTGCCTTCTGGGTTAGATATAGAGATGGATACATATTATCCGGAAAATGGCGCCACGTGCGGCGAGGAACACCTCAGACATGTACTCGGTCTCATGTACCCGCTTCTAACGCAATACAGGCGAGTCATCGTCGGACAACGAGCGCCCACGCTGGTTACCCTAATCGGCATGTTCGCCATTGGCGACAGAGACCCAGACCACCTCGGCCCTGGTCACGTTCATATTGTTGGACCTCCCGGCACCGGTAAGTCCCTCCTTGGGATGACACCGCGAAAAATTGTCGGGGCTGATTTCAAAAGAATTCAGGGCACGAATGAACTTTTGCCCACAGACATTACGGGACAGGAAATGCTATTTGGCGGTCCCGATGAAAGAAGGCGGGAGTTTGTTCCGGGGCCCATTTTTAGCCAGATCCTCCTGTTCGACGAGATGAGGCGTGTCAGTCCGCGCTCTCTCTCTGGCATCTTGGAGTCAATGTCCGAAGGAAAAGTTCATATACGCGGTGTAAAACATATCGCGAACCCGTTCGTCATTGCAACCGACAACCCAGACGAGTCAGCAGGTGTCCAAAAGTTGCCCGACGCGCTGCGGGACCGCTTTATGTTTGAAGCGATTGAAAAACCATTCACCCGCGAAGACTACCGCACGATCCTGAAAAGAACGCGAACCTTTCAAAAAATGCGATTAGCGAAAATAGGATCGTATGAAGATATTGTGAAAGCGCGCCTCTTCTTCCATGAAACAGTGCATATATCTGACGAGATGGAAGACTTCATGGCTGGACTTGCGGTAACGTTAAACACCATTGACCAAGGTTGCCTCCTGCAGAAACTGCGGCAACGCCTACAGCTCCCCCAAAACGAGGCAGTGATACGGCCCGGAACCATGATTCTAAGCGGGCGCAGTATTACACATTTGGAGGGTGCTGCTCGCGCAATTGCGGCACTACGATACAGAAATTACGTCACGTTCGCGGATGTACAAGAAATCCTGCGACCAGTTATACGGCATAGAACAGACCTGACACCCCATGCCCTGTCGACCCATGAAAACATGAGGGAAGAATTGAGGAAAAAATTCGGTCGTACCGGCAGAAGTGCCATGGCAGAGTTCATCTTGCAAGAAATTATCGACGTTGTATGGAACCATGTATATGCGGAAAAAAGGTGAGGGCATGTGGAACATACAAAGTGGCAAACCTCTGCCTAGAGATGTCACGCTTGCGCTCGAATCGGTTAGGAAAGAAATCTCTCTCGGTTTTGAGCAAAGTATGGCACGAGGTCGCGGAATTGAATTTCTTGGACTTCGCGAATTTCAGGAGGGTGATTCTGCCCGCGATGTGGATTGGATGGCATCGGCCAGACAACCGGAAAGCGTGGATTTGGTAGTGAGGGAATTCGCACCCGAGCACCAAATCCACGTTCTTGTTATCGCCGATGAGCATGAAACAATGTTGTACCCAAAAAAGAAATCCGCGTGTGCTATGGCTATCCTTTCTCTTTTGGGACGCGTGACATTCGCATCTCAAAACATACTCGCGGTTATCGGCATCGGGGGCCCGCACATGATACATTCGGGTTGGCTTTCACAAGAAAGCGACCTCCACGCCTTCCTTGACTCTGCCGACAAGGCAGACTACAGACTGCAACTTCGGTCTTCCGCGCACACATTGCCAGAACTTATAGACGAACTCAAACTCAAGAATACGTTAGTTGTATTCCTTACCGATCTCGCATCACTCTCCTCTATGCCGCTTGAATCACTGCGCGGCATTGATAGTGAACGAAGTGTCGAGGTGTATGCGGTGGTGCTCGACGAGTGGAGCAAATTCATCCCAACTCGACATTCGATTGCATTGCAAAATCCAAAAGACGGCAAAGTTAAAATCTGTGATATGAGACGCGGTGGAGCAATTGAACGCGAAGTACAGGCATTTCATGAACGCATTCGCGTGTTGCGCGAGTATGGAGGAGCGTGTAATCTCTCCGTTGTAACCGTTCCTCTAGCTGAAAAAGAATCGTTCCAAAGCTTTTACAAGCAGTGGAATCGGCACATGGATGAAAAAATGTGAGTTAACCCCTTGGTACTTATCCGAGGGGTCTTTTTTTATCGCCGACGCAGAGCAAACGACATGAGAAAAGTATTCTTTTCTCATGTCTGAGCCCTGCCTACCTGCGGCAGGCAGGGAGAGCGAAAAAAGGTTTAAAAATCCGCGGCAAGCCGCGGAAAAGCCCGCACGAACAGCATAAGAACTATCAAAAACAAAAACACGGACGCGGCCATGAGGGGGTATGTAATATAGCCAAATTCAAAGAGAAGACGCTGAGCACAGCTGACCGTCCCTTCTGCCGCACAGGGCGCGGTTACCACCCAACCCATCTGAAGCGCGTGATGATACAGTGCGACAAGAAGTCCAAGTCCAGACAAAACAATGCTGTAGAAAGCCATACCAGCATCCTTACGATGCGCCGCAAATCCTAAAAGAAACACCTGTGGGTACAAAAATATCCTCTGCCACCAGCATAAAACACAGGGAGTAAAACCAAGCACCTCAGAATAATATAGTGTCGTGAGCGAGGCACCCAGAGACACCACGCACCCAATCCACAACCCCCACCGCCCCACATAGTGCGCACATGTTTTAAATATTTCACGCTCTCGAAAGAAAAAAACAACCACGAGCACCGCCGTTATCGCTTGAAGAGCAATGATCTTAAGTGAGAGTGCCCAGTTAATGAAGTCGACGGACATACAGCGCCACCTCTACTCTAAAGCAGGAAGTTCGCACCCGGTTTTTTCCGCAAGCTCTTGAAGCGATGACTCCCCAACAAGACGACTTCCGTCTGTAAATTCCCATGTCGGATACTGCTCAATACTTTTATCTTTGCACACCGGCAATTGTCCGCGCCCATCAGCAGTTGAACATTCGATGTACGGCAAAAGCTTTGCGGAGTTTCCAAACATTCGTTTTACCTTTTGGCAATGCGGGCACCAAAACGCTCCATAAAACACCGCCCCCCTGTCGGAGAGACACTGCGTAAACCCGTCAAGTGCTCCGGGACGGCTCTTTAAGTACACGCCCGCGCCAACGCCCACAACGACAAGTATCGCAACCGCAAGCCAAAATAGGGTCATGCCTTTCATCCCGTTAGAAGTAGAACGCGGAAACCCAAAAGATCCCACGCCTATTTCGATTATTATTTGTAATATCGACTTGTCTCATATACCTTTCATCAATACGTTCGCGACTTCTAACGGGATTCATACAAAGTAACTGTACTCCTACCGCGCGTGATTTTCAAGCCCGTGATTTCGGCATCCCACACACGCGCACCCGACTGGTTTTATAAATTCATCAAAATACTCTTCCCCATAGTTGATAGTGAGCTCCTCACCTCTCGCAATATCCCGCACGGCATAGACCACAATCTTGCCTTTGCGAATCGAGGCCTCACAGTTTGGTATACACGAGTGATTGATATAGCGCGCGATGTTACTCCGCCGCGAGCCGTCAACGGTCCACGTGCGATCTATTTCGAAAAGATATCTCGTGCTCATTCTATTCGCGCGTTTTGTCGGAATCTTTTTACCCGTGTACTCGAGCACGAAATCCCCCTCATGTATCCACGCGGTTGCGAACAAACCCCTTCCCATACTCGTCGGGTGAGATTTTTGGACCGCAAAACGGGCTTGCAAAATACTTGTTTTCATACTCACGTGTATATACCTTGTTCGAAAAAGTGTATCATGCAGTATATACTTTAGAAAATAAGCCACATATGAAAAAGAAAGAAAAACTGTCCACAGAAAGTTACAAGGGGGTTCGTGATTTTTACCCAGAAGAACAATTCGTACAAAAGTATATATTCGAACATATGGCGCGCATCTGCGAGCTATTCGGATATGAAGAGTACACTGCGAGTATCTTGGAACCCTCTGAACTCTACCTCAACAAAACGTCGGAAGAAATCGTGCGGGAACAAACATACACATTTACAGATCGCGGGGGGCGTGAAGTAACACTCCGCCCTGAAATGACACCGTCACTTGCGCGCATGATTGCGGGAAAATCGCGTGATATTCCACTCCCCGCGCGCTGGTACACCATCGCCAACTGCTTCCGCTATGAACGACCGCAGAAAGGGAGAGTGCGAGAGCACTGGCAATTGAATGCGGACATCGTCGGGGTTGCGGGTATAGAGGCAGACGTTGAAATCATAGCAATAGCGCACGATATTATGCGCTCGTTCGGCGCAGATGAGCGCTCTTTTGAAATTCGAGTGTCAGATCGCCGTATTCTTGATGTCATATACGACACTCTCGAGATTGCGAACGAAACGCGCGCGCACATCACCCGTCTTTTAGATAAGCGTGAAGACATCGAACATTTCGAAGAAAAACTTGCAGAATACATTGGCACAGAAAAAACGGTGTCTCTCCTGTCTCACCTTGAACGCACCACATCCAGCGCCTTCCTTGAAGACCTGCGAATACACCTTGAAAAACTTGGAGTCACTAATATGACCGTTGATCCAACAATCACGCGCGGGTTCGACTACTACACCGGCATGGTGTTTGAGGTGTACGACACCAGCGGACAAAACAAACGTGCATTATTCGGCGGAGGTAGATACGATACGCTGCTTTCGTTGTTCGGAAATCAATCCATGCCTGCAGTTGGCTTCGGAATGGGTGATGTCAGGGTGCGAGATTTTTTAGAAACACATGGACTTATACCTGCGTACGCACCAGCGACAGAACTTATGCTCTGTGTGGTTGAACATGAAGACGCCGCGCACGCGCAAATGGTAGCCCAACAACTGCGACAACAAGATGTCGCAGTAGCTGTTAACTTTTCCGGAAAACGTCTCGGAGACCAGATAAAACAGGCCGACAAAATGAAAATCCCCTTCATTGTAACGATCGGCAAGAAAGAACGCGAAAGCGGTCGCTACACAATACGAAATCTTGTGACGGGGGTTGAGGTAAATCTTCCGGCAGACCGTATTTCAGAACACCTCTTTAGCGCACTAGGGTAGTCACTAGAGAGTAGAAAATAAAAACGCGCTCATGCAATGTATGGCAGATTACCGTGATTTAATTGTTTGGAAAAAAAGCATGGAACTAGTTGCTTGTATCTACTGTCTTACAAGAGATTTCCCACACAATGAACAATACGGACTTACGTCGCAAATGAGACGCGCTGCAGTTTCTATTCCGTCAAATATCGCGGAAGGAAGCAGGCGCAAGAACAAGGATTCAAAACACTTTTTAATGATATCGTTCGGCTCTGCATCCGAACTTGAGACACAGCTAGAAATCAGTAAGATTCTCAATGTTGGAAAAAAAGAAGAGCGGGAAAAATGTGAGTCACTATTGAACGAGGTTTTACGAATGCTCAATCGTATGACCGCCAATTACTACTGACCACCCACTATTTACTACTCACCACTAACTATTAACTACCCATCATGCGCACCGTTGTCTTCGATATTGAAACCGCAAACTGGTTCGGCGAAATCGGCTCATCTGACCCTGCGGATTTAACACTGGCGCTTGTCGGAATTCACGACTCCGAAACTAACCTCTATACAAGTTACACACTAAAAGAATTGCCGAGTTTGTGGAACATCCTTGAACACACAGATGTGCTTGTGGGGTACAATTCTGACCATTTTGATATTCCCCTTCTCAATAAGTACTATCCGGGGGATCTCACGCGCATCAAAAGCGTCGACATTATGAAAGAAATTCAACGTGTGCTCGGACGACGCCTCAAATTGGATGCTGTTGCCGAAGCGACGGTGGGAGAGGGTAAAATAGGCCATGGCATACAATCCATAGAATGGTGGCGTGCGGGAGACATAGATAAAGTGCGCACCTATTGCCTCAAGGACGTCGAGATTACAAAAAAAATATATGAGTATGCCCTTCTAAACGGCAAGATTCACTATAAAGAACTGGGAAAAGTGCGTGAGGTACCCGTTAATACAAGCGGGTGGCAAAGTGTTCAGAAAAACGCAATGACCCACACTCTTGGGCTCTGAAACACGACATGGTATACTCGCAGATACTTATTACATATAAAAAAATCCATGCTTAAAACACTTTCCGTGCCAATTGCAATCGTTATCGCGGGCGCACTCATCGCCGCATCTCTGTATTTTGTAAATAGAGACAGGCAAGCAACTGTTCCCCCGGAAGAAGCTAGCGTTGCAGAAGAAATACGAGGTGTTCAAGAAAACGACCACGTGCTTGGCAACCCGAACGCAGAGATTGTTATCGTTGAATTTTCCGACACAGAGTGTCCATTCTGTCAGCGCTTCCATGAAACCATGCATCAAATTATTGAAGAATATGGATTGAATGGAAACGTGGCATGGGTCTACCGCCACTTCCCCATTCCGCAACTGCATCCCAAGGCGCCAAAAGAAGCGGAAGCGCTTGAATGTGCCGCGGAATTGGGCGGCACTGGAGCATTTTGGAAATACACTGACATGCTCTATGAAACAACGCCCACAAATAACGGACTCAACATAGGCATATACAATGAACCAAAACAGGCTGGCGAAAAAACTGGTGCGGGACAACTAACTGAAATTGCGATAGCTGTTGGGCTTGACGCTGACCCTTTTGAGACATGTCTCAAGAGTGGCAAACACGCCGCGCGTATACAAAAAGACACATCCGAAGCAGTCGCCGCGGGTGGACGCGGTACTCCGCACTCAATCATGCTCGTTGATGGAGAACAGATTCCAATTGAGGGCGCCCAACCCTACGAAGTCGTAAAAGGCCTCATTGACGCAGCACTTTAATCAAGAAGATTGAGTCGGTAGAGGTCAAAAGAATGTTCGCCGTCAAACATATCTGATGGGTTGGGAAGGTAGGTACGATTGCGTGAAATTTCTGCTGTCGCGTCGTTGATTAAACGGTGGAACACAGAGAACTCCTCTTTGCAGTTCTGAAAATCTATAACATATCGGCGCATTTGTGACGACCCATCGGCATTTTTTCTTTTCTTGCATTCGTACACTATAAAGCGCCGAACAGGGCGCCCATAGAGCTCTTTCACGGTGTAGTAGTTAAAGAGCGCCTGTATAACAAAGAGCGTTTTCTGCGCGCGTAGCTGACTAAAAGAATCAACAAACTTATGGTCCACAATATCTACCGCCTTTTTTGAAACACGCGACTGTACCACCAGATCAGATACCGCCTTCAGGGGCAGCGCGAGCCCGTGCACCACCGCGGTTCCCTTTACTTCAACCCCGAGCACTTCATGGCGAGGGGGACGAGCGAGATAAAACGAGATTGCTTGCAAATACTCTTTCTCTATTGACGCGCGCCTGCGTTTTTGTGCGTCTCGCGTATGCGCTGCGCCAAAATTAATTTCAAAATCAGGAACAGAACGCACATATTCAAGCCCAAGGTCAGTCGCCGCGCGCTTCCCTAAACCGCCGTAAAAATGTTCCAACGCAACATGCCCAGCGCGTCCCACGATTGCAGAGGGAGACGACGGCGTATCGTATATATGTTCAACATACCGCTTGTACCACACAAGCGGATTCCTCAAAAATGCCATGAGAGACGAGTGGCTCCAATGTTTGATTGGAGCAGTAGACACATCTCTCGTAACTTTCGTGCGACTTTTTTTATGTTTTGTACCAACCCACACCATACAATGAGTATACCTTCCACAAAAAAGAAGCGCCCGGATATACCGAGCGCGTATTCTTTTCAAATATTACGAACGAGGTTTTGAACTGCAGACTTCAACGGCTTTCCATTTCGGATTTTCCGGCATGCTCACGAATACTCCGAAAACCCGGGAGAAAATTTTCTGCCCTGCTACAAGCCGCACGGACTGTTGCATATGCTTTGTGTGTTTCTTCCTTGCCGCCACTATATCCTTTTCATCAGAATGGCATACGACCACTGCGTCTGTGGACCCGTGCTTCGTCACTGAAACGCGAGCCGCGCTCACCAATCGAGCACGCTCCCGAGAATCCTGTTCATTCAAAATACCGCTACACCCGTTACCAAGTTCCACAAAGTGTACAACGTCAGCATGCAACTCTTCCGCGCACCACTTTCGAGCCTCTTCCTGCACCCTCCCGTTCCTGCAGGAGAACACCGTGCAGTGCTTTTTAGAACCTTGAACCGCCATTCCACTCTCTCCCTTTTTTGTTTGTGACCTCTAACCGTGTACGATTATACATCAAAAACGCACCGGCGCAAGAGTACCTACGCCTAGTAACTTTTAAGTTGTTTTGCGCGCTCGTGGAAGCGAATACGCTCTAAGGCCTTTGCTTCAATCTGGCGAATGCGCTCGCGTGTCACGCCAAATTCCCGCCCAACCTCTTCGAGGGTATAACAAATCCCAGCATCAGTGAGACCGTTGCGCATTTCAAGAATTTTGCGTTCCTTGGGAGAAAGTTCATCCAAAATAGACATCATCTGCTCAGAAAGAATCCTGCGTGATGCATCTTGTTCGGGAGGCGCCACCGATTCGTCAGCTATGAAACTTCCGAGTGTTGAACGCTCATCGTCATCTTCACCAACAGGACTTTCCAAAGACACAGTATCCTGATTAATTTTTTGAATCGTGTAAATTTTTTCCAATTCAAGACCCATTTCGGAAGCAATTTCTTCTGGAAGTGGGTCGCGACCCAAGTGCTGTGAAAGTTCCCGCACTTTTTGTTTGTACTTCGCGATCGTTTCCACCATGTGAACAGGAATACGAATAGTGCGCGACTGGTCTGCGAGCGCGCGCGTAATTGCCTGCCTAATCCACCACGTCGCGTAGGTTGAAAATTTAAATCCCTTCGTGTGGTCAAACTTATCTACCGCCTTAAAAAGCCCGAGGTTGCCCTCTTGAATGAGATCGAGGAGTGTTAGGTCAGGTGAACGATTGACATACTTTTTCGCGATTGAAACGACAAGCCGCAAGTTGCTCCGCGCGAGAATATTACGCGCCTCGCTGTCTCCCTGAAGAATTCTCTTCGCAAGCTCCTTTTCCTGCAACCCGCTCAAAAGCGGGTATTGTCCGATTTCACGTAAATACATCTGCACGGAATCATAGGACGCGTCAGAACGTCTGGAGGTAAGCTTCTTTCGTTCCAGTACCGTGTCCGCCGAGGTGTCTTCAAGCATCCCGCCACCCTCCAACACATCGATGCCGGCGCCCCCGAACCTCTCATACATGTCTTCGAGAAGTAAGATATTATCTTCAATGGTTGGGAATTCACGCAAAATTTCGTCATACGTAATGTATCCACGCTCTCGCCCCAAACGAATAAGTGCCTCAACCTTCATCTCATGTTTTTTGGGGTTACCCCCGCGCGTGCGCACTGCCGCGCGCGTTTGTTTCTGTGTACGCCTTTGAGGACGCCGAGAAGACCTCCTGCCGACAGACGCGCGCGGGTGTTTTTTTCTTTTTGCGGTATGTATTCTTTTTTTCATGAGACAAGAACCTTAGTATGTGTCTACACACTCGTTGGTATGAGTATTGAAAACTACACTACTCTCCTAGGGTACAAGGAGAGATAATACATCTATTTCTCAAGTTTGGCAATACTCCTGTTTACAGCATCACGTTGCGTCATAAGACGCATTGTATTCGCCTCGTCCCCCGCACGCTCTGATATCAAAATTTTCTTATTCAATTCCCTACCCTCTTCATCCAAACGCTCGCGAGTTAACGTGCGTACAATGTCGGTAGCCGACCGCGTACGATCCCTGTCTCCATATATACGCTCCGCGTTAAAACGAAGGGCTTCAACACGCTCATCCGAAAGAGCGTCGAGACGCGCGAACACAGATTTTCCGAGTATATCTTTCAGCTCTTGCTCGTACGAGTCACGATCAAAACCAGCCGCCCCGACACTTTTTTGCCACATAAGAAATCCGTATGCGTCAAGAATTTTTTTAGAAAATTCTTGACGAACTTTCGCCGGCTTCTCTTGCGTGTGAGACTCTATCGTAATAGTTTTACTCTTCGTAAGTGCTTCATTGACGGCCTGTTCAGAAACTTGAATTCTGCGTGCAATCTCGCGCACATAATGTTCTCGATCAATGGAGCTCAACACATCATGCAAAAACGGGATCACGGCCATCTCGACAGAGCGTCGAAACTGTTCAGGATTTTTAGCACGTTCCTCAACAACATCCAAGAGAAATGTAATGATATCTTTTGACTCCCGAATAATCCCACTCCACGCATCTTTTCCGTTTTGCTTTATAAAATCCGCCGGGTCGCCCCCGCTAGGAAGTGCCGCGACTTTCACGCGAAGTCGAGCGTTAAGTGCCACGCGAGCGGCGCGACTGGCAGCCTTAATGCCCGCCTCGTCAGCGTCGAGCGCAATCACCAGATTATCTGTCATGCGTTTCAGCAATGCGGCATGTTCTTCGGTAAACGCGGTGCCGCTCGCGGCAACGGTATTCGCCCACCCCGCTTCGTGTGATAACAGCAGGTCCATTTGACCTTCCACAAGAATCGCCACGTTGTGTTTGCGAATCGCGAGCTTTGCGCGGTTAAAACCGTATAACACCTTGGACTTTTTGAAGAGCGCGGTTTCTGGACTATTGAGGTACTTGGGAGCGTCGGGGTGAGCATGCTCTCCAAACACTCTCCCAGAAAACGCAACGATACGCCCAGCAGAGTCTGCAATCGGAAACATGATTCTATTCCTAAACTTATCGACCATGGTGCGCTCATTCGATTTCCCAATTCCCGCATCAAGAATTTCTTTCGAGGAAAATCCTTTTTCTTTCAGATAGTCAGAAGCGGAACTCCAGTCGTTTCCGGCATACCCGATACGAAATGAAGAAATAGATGCTTCTGATAATCCTCGCTCTTGTAGGTAGGACATGGCGGATTCCGGCATACGCGAAGCGTAAAAAATGGTTACTGTTTCCATAAGAGCAAACAAGCGGTCGCGCTCGTCTGTTTTTTCTTTTGTGGAGTACACGAGAGTGACTCCAGCGCGCTCTGCAAGAATTTTAAGCGCCCCCTTAAAATCAATACCCTCAACCTCCTCTACAAAAGAAAAAATGTCCCCCCCTTTGTCACACCCGAAGCAGTGGTACGTTCCCCGCTCCGGTGAAACAAAAAAAGAAGGCGTGCGTTCAGTGTGAAAAGGACATTTCGCACGTAAGTTTTGTCCGGCCCGAACAAGCGTCACGTACTGTCCGATCACATCCGTAATCGACAATCGACTTTTTATTTCAGTTACCGTGTCATGCATACCCTTAACCTTACACCCGACTATTCCTTTTGGCACCAGACGCTACGTCCCCAAATACAACGCCTTCTTGCGTAAATGTTCCTGATACGTTTTTGAATAGTATGTAACGTGATTTTTGTCTGCGAGATAAAATAGATACGTGTGGTGTACGGGAGTCACAGCAGACAGCAGTGAATCAAGAGAGGGGCTTCCAATTGGGGTTGGCGGCAAACCGCGAAAGCGGTATGTATTATAGGGTGAATCTGAAGCAAGATCTTCGGTTGTTAAATCAAACGTCCCCTTTCCCAGTGTATACAAAAATGCAGCATCCACCTGAAGCAACATGTCTCGTTCCAGACGATTCCATAAGACACCAGCAATCATACGCCTATCTTCTGTGGTATTCGCTTCGCGCTCTAAAAGAGAGGCCATAATGACAACGTCACGAAACGGTTTTCCAAACGCTTCAATCTGGGGAGCAATAGAGGCACTCTTCGCTTCAAAATTCTGGCGCATCGAACGCAATACAATCTCTTCGGTTGCATTCGGCAAAAAGAAATATGTGTCTGGAAACAAATATCCCTCGTGCTCTTTTGCCTCCGCAATAAAACGCTCCGCATCAAAACGCAATAAGTACGTATCTAAGAGATGTGCGACGCTAGACACTGTTGCGCCCTCCAAAACACGAATCCGTATGGGTTCAAGCCCGTAGACACCACGTGAAATAGTGCGCGCAACGCCCAGAACGTCCTTCGGCTCTTTAAAAAGATAGTCCCCCGCTTGTACACCTCGCCCGGACCCCATAAGAGACACGAGGAGACGCAACACGATTGGCGAGCGGATAACGGAATGATCTTTGAGCAGGAGCGAAGCGGACGTTAGTGTAGTGCCCCCCTCGATTGTTATGAGCTCATTCAATGGAAATGCTTCCGGCGGCCGAATTGCTGTTATGTACAAGGCAGTTGCAACAAGTCCCGCTGTCGCGATTACAAACAATGTTTTCGCGTTTACTTCACCATACCAATGCGACACATAACTCCCGAATCTACTTTTTTTCGCAAATATACGCTCTAAATCGCGCGTCGCATCGTGAGACATGGCAGAAAATATTTACTTCGGAATATTGGCGGGTGCCTCCGCCTTTGCGGCAGGAATACGCGTTATGCCAGGAGCCTTCGTAGTACCACTTGGTGGATGAAAAATGGTCGCAATAACCTCTGGTGTCATCGTCTGCGTTGGGGCAGTATAAGGACGCGTCAAAAGGGAACGCCTCCGATATGCGTCAATGTAATTACGCGTGATGTGGTGCGCACGCATTCTATTCCAATCTTGCCACGGGTAATCAAATATATTGTGACCGCGCGTCGGGCGCAGTTGGTTCAAATACTGCGGGTTGTTAAAAGGACGCCAAATCCAACGTAAAGAATTGAAAGCGGGACTCGTAAAAACACCCTTCTCTGCGATATAGATACCCCGTATACCGACCTCAAAAGGAAGTTTTCCCAAATTGCGCTCCATGGTTTTCATTTGCTCCGTCTGTCGCCACGTGGGATTTGGATACCCACGACGTTTAGAACCCTTATCGTCTATAAATGTAGACGAGGATTGAATGCGAATTTCTTCAACTTCCTCCTTCACAAGACTCTCCCAACGATTCTCAAACTGCAACCACGTTCCCTTTTTTATGCGCCAATCACGCAAGTTTGCGCGAAGCACGATCTGTAACCATATACTTTCTCCCTTCTTCATACTGCTCAACACTTCAAATATCTGCGACAGCGGATCAACTTTGAGTTCCTCCTTTGGGTCTTTATCCAACTCATAATCAACATACGTCTTTAGCGGATACGCGTCGCTCCGCGGCGCATACGCATGGTCCGTACAAAAGGACGAATATTTGTTTGAATCGTAGTTAAACTGTGACGCATAATCTTCAACTTCGTATATTTCTACCTCGGGATATTGCGCGTAAAAATTTGACTCAACTATCGTGCGGTATGCCCTCCACGTCCAAATGTACATATGCACCTCTCCGCCAAATGATGCGTATTCAAAAGAGAAGAACGGTCGAGTAGAACCAATCCAGTGCCGGTGAATATAGGTCACTTCTCCGGATCCAATCCACAACCCCGTTATAAACATTTCCATCGCGCGAGGGGATTTCATAATGTCGCGCGGAATTTTTATTTCGAGCAATACCGCATCTTGTTTGGATAACCAAAGGTTCTGTATATACGATTTCCACGCCTGCCATGCGCCAAATACAAGCCCCACGGGGAGCCATAGAGGCATCGTGCCAATAAGCCAGCCCCAAACAAACGACGGTAAATCTTCTATAAAAACGGAAAGGATGGAGAGTAAACTAAAAAAGAGAAGGGTGAGAAATAGACCGCGAGAAATACCCCACCCGCCTACCCACTGCACCCAGCCGTCAAAACCAAACCAGTATTGAAAAAAGTGTGAACCGCCAGCGTCAGCCATACCCCGTCAGTGAATGATGGCGACATTTCTCGCCACAGAGAGTGCGCCGTCCGACATGCGGCGATGTGCAATTGATGCACGCATGAAACTATTTCGATTGAACATGCGAGAAATAGAAAAAATGTCACTGGGGTTTCTGCTGTCGTATCGTGTGGTTGTAGTCATGGTGTTTGTGATGTGGGCCAAGTTCATTCGCCATCATCTACTGCGGGGCATATTCCTATTCTACCATCCAAAAAGATACAGCCCCACACATGGTGTTGGGCTGTATCAACAAAAAACCACCGGGACTCTCTATTACTTATTTCTTAGCGCGAAGCGTATACGTGCCGTCAGGAAGACGCGAAAATGGACCGCTTTGAAGATTGACCACAATGGTTGCGTCTTTGACATAACGTTCGCGTTTGACACGTTCAATAATTTCATCACGATTCAATGGCCCCCCCTCTCGTTCCAACACCCCGACAATGACATCTTTGACAATCCCGGGCGCGTATCCCCACTCTTTGAGAGCATAGAGCCCGCGTCCTACCAATACGAAACGACTGTCTTTAATGAGCTCGTTGTGAGTTGTCGCCGGATGTGCCTCTCGACTGAACAATTTTTTAATACTTTGTGCAACTTCAGAAAAATGCATCGGAGAGCCGTGGCGCTTCAATGTAAGATATGCGAAATCTCGTGTGTTTTTAATACGCACGTGCGGAGACTCCGTCCTTCCCCACTCCCCAAGCGGATTCTTTCCAAGACGCTTCGAAATGGAGAGCCAGCGCAAAAGCACATCGCTTCCGCGCGGTTTAACACCCTCTTGTTTTAAAACTTTTTCAAACAATGCAAGAAATTCAGATTCGGTCATCAGGCTATCAAGTGCAATCGCTTTGTACAACGCCATGAGTGCACCCTCCACCTGTTTCGCCAATTGCTCATCGATGTGCCAGCGACGCTTGAAGTCAGCATCTTCGCGCACATCATTAAAATGGTGGCACACCGTGAGAAGAAAGAGTGTGTGATTTTTGTCTGGCTCTGTTTTTGAAACCTCGGAAAGAACAACGTCTTCCGCAACAATCCCACCCAATGTGTGTAGTGCTTGTTTTAGATTTTCCCACGCTGAAGCGTGTTTGCCATACGCATCCGCCTGTCTGATCGTCATAATACTGTGGTTTTCTATCTGACGAATTCTTTCCCTCGTAATGCCGTACTCCTGCCCAATGGCATCCAGTGTACGGCTCTCTCCTGAAGAAGAGAGACCGAAACGATCAACCAACACTTTACGCGACCTTTCGGGAAGGCCTGAGAGCAATTCTTTTGAAACGGTACGTGGTAAAAAGGTAAGCATGGTGCGACAATTTGACTAATATATGCTACGTTGCATAACTTGTATCAAATCCGATACACAAAGTCAAGGATTTCCACATCACTTGATTTGTCCACACCCTATACACTTTTCTAGACCGTTGCAACCGCAACCCGCCCTTCGTGCCTCTGCTAGAATCGAACCATGGCAACGTCTTCGACACGTCTCCCCCCTCAAGACATAGAAATGGAATGCGCGCTCCTTGGAGCACTCCTCATCAACCAAAACGCGATGTATGAGGTTGCGGATGTCATAAGTATTGATTCATTTTACGCACCAAAACATCGCACCGTTTTTGACTCAATGCTTTCCTTGTACGCGAAGAGTGAACCGATTGATGTGGTTACCGTGTCCAGCAAGTTGAAAGAAAAAAAGGTACTCGCCGAAATTGGAGGTAGCGCCTACCTGTCAGAACTCGCGTCAAGTGCTGCAAGTCCGGGCAGTGCACGACACTATGCACAAACAGTACAAACAAAATTTCTCCTTCGTTCCCTCCGGGATGCTGCGGTAAAAATTGGTGAGCTTGGATTCGAAGAAGACCGTGACATTGAAACAATTTTAGACGAGGCGCAAGCTGCCGTGTTTGCTGTTTCGAGCACTCCGATGCTGCGAAACTTCCACACTCTGAAGGAGGCGCTCGGTGAAGCGTGGGAGCGTTTGGAACACCTTCAAAAACACGACTCCGCACTCCGGGGAGTCCCCACCGGTTTCTCTGACTTAGACAATCTTCTCGCCGGGTTTCAAAAATCAGACCTCATCATTCTTGCCGCGCGCCCCTCTATGGGTAAAACCACTCTCGCTCTCGATATCGCGCGCCTTTCCGCAACAAAACACAAAACTCCAGTCGGCATATTCTCACTTGAAATGGGTACGCAACAGCTAGTGGACCGCATGCTCGCCGCACAATCTGGCGTCGACTCTTGGAGATTGCGTACTGGAAAAATTTCAAAAGACGAAGAGTATGAACGGCTCCAGCTGGGCATGGCGGAGCTCTCGGAGGCCCCCATCTACATAGACGACCAGTCATCTTCAACCGCGCTCTCCATGCGCTCTGTGGCCCGTCGACTCAAAATAGAAAAATCACTCGGTCTTATAGTTATCGATTACCTACAACTCATTTCTCCAGTACATGCCGGCCCTAACGTCTCTTTGAACCAGCAAGTGACCGAAGTTTCACGAATGTTGAAAGGCATGGCGCGTGAATTGGATATTCCCGTTCTGGCTCTTTCACAACTTTCTCGTGATATAGAAAAGACCAGAAGGAGGCCGCGCCTCTCTGACCTGCGCGAGAGCGGAAGTATCGAACAAGACGCGGATGTCGTTATGTTTATCCATCGGGATGAACCAACAGACGAATCCTCCGACAAAAAAGACAGATCGGGTGCTGTAAAAATTCTAATTGAAAAACACCGCAACGGACCGATAGGTGACATTGACCTTCACTTTGACGCGCAGAAGGTTACCTTTATGCCAGTTGCGAAGACCTCGTTTGGAGATTTCGCACCCACCGCCTCCCCTGGAGACGAGACGCCTTTCTAAACTGTCTATAACTATTGTATGGACCCCCTCCTCAACCTTGCAGATATATTCAGACATTTCCCCGGCGTGGGACCTCGGCAAGCGCAACGATTCGTGCAGTATGTAGTGCGTCTTGGAACCTCTAGGCGCCGCGAAATTGCGGACACAATTCTAAAACTCGGCACGAGTGTTCGAAAATGTCCCCTGTGTATGCGTTTTCACGTTCACGCGAACCCTACGTGTGCTCTCTGTGGCAACACAGAGAGAAACATGAGTATCCTCGCGCTCGTCGCTGACGATGCAGACATTGTCGCACTTGAACGTTCGAATTCTTTTAAAGGACGATACTTCGTATTGGGAGGAACATTGGTATTGGGAAACGAGAATAGGCATGGTCTGCGGATAGATGAATTACTTGCATCTCTCCCCTCCAGAATAAAAGAAGGACTAGAAGAAATCGTTCTCGCGCTGCCCGCGCACCCAGAAGGAGACGCGACCGCCTCGCTTGTGCGAAGTTGTATAGTAGACGCTGGACATACGACCATAAAAATTACATCTCTTGGACGCGGACTTTCAACAGGAAGCGAGCTTGAGTATGCCGACGGCGATACCTTGCGAAGCGCACTTGACAACAGGAAGTAAGTTTGCTACAATTGCAAATGCGAGGTGACTGGGGTGACTGTAGAGAGCCCCGCTCAAAGAGCCTCGTGGTTTTGGTTTCTGGCTTTCCGGAAAAGTTGGAACCCATCCCCTGCACCCTCGGGGTGTGTACAGATATAAGAGTGTTTCGTGCCCAACGGCAGCGAGGCGTCCCATGTACAGAGGGGTAACACGCCGAGTCGCCGACCAAAGCCTCCAGCACACAGAACGTGCTGGAGGCCCCAACTTTTAATGCTTTACGAAAGTTGTGTAATCTTAATTTTCGAAAACTCCTGCCGATGACCCTTTTTCTTAAAATATCTGCTTTTCTGTCGGTAGCGAATAACGACAATCTTTTTTCCCCTCCCCTCCGCGAGTACCTCTGCAGAAACTTTGACACCCGCAATGTAGGGAGTTCCAACAACCGTATCTTTCCCGTTATCCGTCAGTAGCACCGCATCAAACGTAACACTGCTCCCAGCCTTTGTTTCGGGTAATTTTTCAACATTTAAAACGCTCCCTTCGGATACGAGGTACTGTTTGCCCCCTGTTTGAATGATTGCAATATTCATAGTTGGCACAGTGTACGATACACACCGCTTCCGCGCAAGTTCTCTTTCACTACTTCAACAGCATATCGCGTACCACCACATCAAAATGGCAGTTCCCATTTCATTCTAGCTTTTTGCAAAAAGCTAGAATGGGGGGATTATGAAGAAAAAAATTAAGACAAAATGCCGGATATAACAGCTTTCACGTCGTTGCCATCCGCGCGCCCCGCGAATTCTTTCATAACAGCGCCCGTTAATTTCCCGACACCGGAGATGTCTGTAATGCCAAGTTCCAGCTTTTTGGCGCGGGCAACTTTTTCTATTTCTTCCCTTCCCGCGGCACTCGGCAAATATTCTTCAATAATCGTGAGCTCTCTGGACTCTTTTGCAGCAAGTTCCGCGCGCCCACCTTTTTCATACTGTTCTGCCGCCTCACGACGCTGTTTTCCGAGACGCTTCAGGACAACGACAGCGTCCGCGTCAGATAACTCTTCAGTCGGCTTGCGCCCCTTCGCGACGAGTTCATTCACAAACGCCGCAAGCGCCCCGCGAAGCGTTTGCACGCGCAGGTCGTCCCTCGCCTTCATCGCGGTCGTCATATCTGTCCGAATACGAGCTGTGAGCATCATTCACCTATAGTAGCGAGAAAATGCAAAAAACAATAGTGTGCGATGTGGTATTCTGTCTCCATGGATACAGTAATCGTGGTCATTCTCGTCTTAAATCTCGCTCTCCTCGTCTTTTTGTTCGTACGCAACCGTAAACCGAACGATTCGCAAAGCCTGATGCTCCTCCAAAATCAGATGCAGGAACTCTCTCGGTCACTAGACCTCAAACTCGGCGACGGGACAAATCGTATGTTTGAATCTATGAAAACTCAATCAGCGCAAGCGGAACGCCTCATGTCAACCATAAGCAAACAGGTATCTGACCAGCTTCTGGAAGTCGTGAAAGGGGTGTCCGAAACAAAAGAATCCACCAAGCAAGTGTTCACTCTTGCGGAACAACTTAAAAACCTTGAGAAAGTGCTCACACACCAAAAACAGCGCGGAAACTTGGGCGAGGCGTCTCTCGAGCTCGTGCTTTCAAATATCCTCCCGCCAGGCTCATACAAAATGCAGTACGAATTTCCTGGAGGAGAAACCGTAGATGCGATTATCGTAACAAAAGAAGGTATGATTCCGATTGACGCTAAATTTTCTCTGGACAACTACAACCGCCTCGTCAACGCACTAGATACCACACAACGCGAAGAACTTGAAAAGGAATTCAAAAACGACCTCAAAAAACGAATAGACGAGTGTGCGAAATACGTGCGCCCAAAAGACGGCACCCTCCCCTTTGCCTTTATGTACATCCCCGCGGAAGCCATTTACTATGATTTGCTCATCAACGAAGTGGGCGCGGTAAAAGTGAACACCCGCAACCTTATTGACTACGCCTACAACGAAAAGAAGGTCATCATCGTATCCCCCACCACCTTCGCCGCCTATTTGCAATCGGTTCTGTACGGCTTCAAGGCGTTCAAAATAGAGGAAACAGCAAAGGATATCGCAAAAAATGTGGAAAATCTATCACGCCACCTAAAAGCATACGAGGACTCCTACAAAAAAATGGGTGCGTCTCTCTCAACCACAGTCAGCAACTACAACAAAGGAATGGGGGAACTTGGCAAAATAGACAAAGATGTTTTACGCATCACGGGCGAATCAATCGGGTTAGAAACACCGCTTCTTGAACGACCACAAACAACAGAAGAATAGCTATGAGCGAAGCGGTCCCCAATATACAGCGACCTGAAGTTGAGCAAAAAGATGCTTCGGTTGAAATTACACAAAAAGAGGCGGAAGATATTGTGTTTTGGTCATACTATTACTCGCAAGGACTGCCGGATTTACAGAAAAAAATTCTTAGGTATGTAAAAGACATGCATCCTGAATGGATAGTGCCAGATGCGATTCCTGTCGGTGAACTGTACAACCGCCTTCATACCTTTGTTGGAAAAGCAACGGAAAAAGGAAAACACGAGAAGTCTTATCGTCCAGATTCTGAAACAGTGGCTGAAATTTATCAAATGTTTGACGCACTACAAAAAGGTTTCGACGACCTCATAGACAAAAAATCACCCGAATCACAGATGGAATCGAGAAGATATTGGACACAAAGCTACGGCGTACGCATTATGGAAGACATGTTGGACAGAGACGTGGTGTTCAGCAATAAAAGAATAACAAGAGACGCTGTACACGCCGGACCATTTCGTAGAACCATCATACACTTCGCCGATTACATACTACGCGGGGAAAAACCACCCGGACCAGAAGTATACAAAGAACTTTTCGACAACCTGCGAAAACTTTTGAACATTCCTGAAACGTGGGGGATGCTTGACGCGGTACACCTGCGATACATCCTCAAGTTTAAAAAAGAGTACGAAAAACCAGTAGACCTTTCCACCTACCCCATCCCACCTTCAGTGTTGGCGAAACTGGAAGAGAAGTGAGCTTAACCCTTTGGGCGACGTTTGGTATCGGAAAGAATAAACCGCCACTTTTTGTGCGCCCACTCCCCCGCGTAGGCAACACCAACGCGCGGCGTGCGCACAATTGCTCGCGAAGGCACTCGCGTGCCACTCCTCTCAATCCATAATCCACTCGCCCGTGAGGCGAGCTTTTTGTTGTGTGCGCGCGTAATGCCGAGCGCTTTTGTAAGCCGCGCGGGCCCTACTATTCCCCCAACTGCACGAATGAGGACTGCCGACGGATATCCTACATCGCCACACACTATATTGAGCATCTCGTGCATTCCGTATACAAAATACACATACCACTGTCCCGCTTTTCCAAACATAACCTCATTTCTTGGAGTTTTCCCTCGCGAAGCATGGCTCGCTCTGTCGTGAAAGCCATCATACGCTTCAGTTTCAATAATTATATAACGCGAAACGTTCTTCCCACGTTTGCGCACTAGGTATTGACCAAGTAGCGCTCGCGCGACATTAGGCGCCTTGTGCGCAAAAAATGAGTGGCGAAGCACCCCCATAGCCAATCGGACGCTCCTAGCGAGCGCGACCCCACACGAGCATTGCACCGGACATGAGTGCCACAAGTATGAAAACAATGGTGAACGCAGATGGAATAGTGAAAAATCCCACAAGTCCCGCAAAAAAGAACGCCGTTACAATCTTCCCGAAGGCACTTCCCATTTCTTTGAGCGCTGTGTGTTCGTCCAAATACACTCCTTGGTCGGGGGTGTGGTCAAATGCCACAATATCTATCTCATCGCGAGAATTTCCCAGCGCGTGCGCATATGCCCCAACTGCGATGACGGCAAGCGGGGTTGCGGCAACGAGGCGCAACACCCACGCTGACACCACGACAGCACCACGCACAGACGATTTTTGCAGTACCGCAGGACCAAGGTATTTTAAAATGGAACGCGCAATAAGAATGGTGAAAAGTGTCAATGAAAAAACGATTCCAACAAGTGCGTATGACCACGACAGGAGCATGAAAACCGCAAGTGGCCACAATAAGAATAGCGCCGTGGCATGCGCGCCGTCAACTGCAGAACGCACAACAAGTGCGCGATGACTTGCCTCAAAAAAGGCGCGAAACGTCTCGCCGACGCGCCACGGAAACTTCTCCACAACATCTGGAATATATCGCTGTGAAATAAGAGATATCCCGACAAGCGCTGACCCCGCAATCAATACCGCTGAAGGGTGTGGCGCAAGTGTTGCGATGTATCCAAACACGAGAGGCATACATGCAACCAGAATTTCATACACTGCGTTCCCCCCGCGCTCCCCCATATGCGCCTGGTAGGGAATCCAGTACAGCGCCCGATATGTTCCGAGAAGAAATACGAACACGGCTATCCCCAACCAAAAAGATACGGCGCCGAGAAACGAGAATACGAGAACAAGGTAGGCACAGATGAGAGACGCGAGCGCCTTCGTTCCAAGAATCTGAACGCCATTACGCACAGCGCGCGCAGAATATGGCGTGAGGAGAAAAGACACTGCGTGTACAGCGCAAAATATGAGCGCAGTATAAAAAGCCGCGCGCTCCAAGGTACTTGTAAGGTACAGGTACTCAAAAATCAAAATCCAGACGAACAAAAAAACGCCCGATTGCGCTCCGCGCAAAAATAAACGATGCAAGGAAAGCGCTGTGAACGACATACACTATGAGGCGACAGTACCCCCTGCTCTCCAAGAGGCATACGCCGGCGCGAATAGGGGTACAAGCACCACCGCAACGTACCCAACCCACACTGCCAAATTCATATACAATTCCCACCCGACAAACGGCACGGCAAATACCGCATCCAGACACGCGACCAATACTGCCCATCCAATTGAGTACGGGATGATGTCAGACCAGTGTGGCAATCGCAATTGAGTACCAACGATAAGAGGGACAACAAGAAGCACAAACGCCTGCAAACCCCATGTCGCATATCCAAGCAAGGGTCCATAGACGACGATTCCCGCCCACGCCAAAAACATAACGGCGTAAAGTACTATCCCCCATCCAAACAATGCTCCGTATCGCATGAGAGTAGTATAGCGCATTTTTAAAATACAAAAACAAAACCAGTCGTACCCAGAATGGGCACGGCTGGACTTTGTTTGCGCTGCGACCTACCAACCGCCACGTCCGCCTCCTCGGTCACCACCTCGGTCACCACCTCCTTGGCGAAAATCGCGGCGAGGACGCTCCTCAAGAGGGCGCGCTTCATTCACGGTGAGAGTGCGGCCGCCAAAATCTTTGCCATTCATCATCTCAATCGCTTTCTGCGCGTCTTCATCAGATGCCATTTCAACGAAACCGAATCCTTTTGAGCGACCACTCATTCTGTCTGTAATGATTGTGGCAGACTCAACAGATCCAGCAGCGGAAAAAGCCTCTTTGAGTTCGCTGTCGGTTGTTGCATAGGGCAATCCACCAACGTAGAGCTTCTTAGCCATTGTATTTTCTGTTTCTTTCTGTTAAAAAATGTAAACCAACCTTCCCTATCTTTCTCCGGCTAAAAACCCTCAAAAGTTATGGAAAACTTACATTCGCGTGCCACTATACTCGCCGTGTGGAAAAAAGTCAAGCGAATGTGGTATCGTATGGAGGGTGTGAGGGGCCCTTAGCTCATTTGGTAGAGCACCACATTTGCAATGTGGGGGTGACCGGTTCGAATCCGGTAGGGTCCACCAATCCGAATTTGACGAAGAAATGACAGGGCGCGCGGCGGAGCCGCGCGCATGGAGTGGCATTTCCGCAAGGAAATGCCACGGCTTTCCGAATTCCCCCGCCAGAATTCCCGCCGCTATGCGGCGGTTCGAGCCGATGTCCATCAGAAAATCTTTCATCCCCGAAAGATTTTCTGCCTTGATGAGATTTTCGGCTTGGTTGGCCTCTAAAATCCAGTTGCGCATGAGTTCGAGCCAATGATTGCCTTTTCGTTCAAAATCACTCAATTTTTCCTCCAGCGACTTCTTTTCCGACATCAGCGTGTTCTTGCGCTCGGTATATTCTGACAACTCCAGTGCTTCTGCAAGATATGCGTCCGTAAGGCGCTCTAAACGCGCTGTAATGGCGGAAATATCATTTTTGAGATTTTGAACGAAAAGGCCGGACGATTGGCGGGATTCTGATTGCTCGCTTTCAAGGCGAGCAATGTATTTGTCTCGCCATTCGTCGGGCAAAGAAACTTTTTGACACATTACTTGCACTTGTCTCGCCAATTCTTCTTCCCGCAAAAAACGAGTTTGCGAACATTTTTGAGTGCGGCTCTTGAATGTGCAATGGTAGTAGTGATACACGCGACCAGATTTTTTAATTTTGCGCTCCGCAGTGATCGCGTAGCCGCACTCGCTGCATGTTGCAAAACCCAAGAATTGAAAGTTTTTCGGTCCTCGCTTTTTGCGGGGCTTCCCGTTGGCGACAAGTGCTTCCTGTATCTTGTCAAAAAGTTTCTTTGAAATCATTGGCTTGTG